>JAEEGL017274312.1_pt1 | contig 266513 bp, 225 predicted proteins | sample 9134231 | NCBI WGS metagenome assembly JAEEGL01 (sample SAMN16246548, study PRJNA631951) | gut metagenome | biome: gut microbiome; feature: rumen; material: fiber-attached | host: Bos | place: Iran: Karaj | collected 2018-10
ATGCGGATATTTCAAATTAAATGAGGTCGAACATGAAAAGTATTATTTCCGATATTTGGTCAGGCATTAAAAAATCTCCGTTTCTCTTCTTTTTCATATTTATACAGATCGTTATCACGAGCGTAGTCTTATATTCTATGCTCGCTACTTTTTATTGGACCGAAGAGCAGACTGCAACGGCGCAGACTCAACTGCGTGATAATGAATTTTTAAGACCTGTTTCCTATCCGGGCGCTCCGAATAAAATTGTCCGTTTGGTGCTGTCTTCCGTTTATTATAGTACAAACCTTGAGAAAGATAAACGTGAAAACCTCTTGTTTTTTTATAAAATCGACTCTTTTTATAAAGACCTTAAAGAAGACTCGGATATCACGCCTCTTGTATGTTCGATTTTTTATCCAATCGTGTTACGCGAGCCAAAAGAATGGGAGGAAGCGGATAAAACAAGGGAAGGCAACGGCTTATTATACAGCGAAGTCAGCACTTGGCATCCTTTTGATAACGTCAAAGCGCTTGTCGTAGGTTCAAATTATCTTGAATATTTTGCCGTAAAACTCAGTGAGGGAGAGTATTTTAAAGAAGAAGATTATCTTTATGAGGGCGATTACGTCCCGGTTCTGATGGGTAGCGTTTATAAAAAGTATTATAAAGTCGGAGATGAATTTGACGGGATGCTTCACTCCTCTGAAACAAAATTCAAGGTCGTCGGATTTATTTCGGAAGGACAGTATTTTAACGCAGCCGCTTCGTATTCTTCTGTTGAAAAATATGATAATTATATCGTAGTCCCCGATTTGGAAAAAGACCTTGACGGGTGCCTTGCTTCTAAACGTTCCGACCTTTTTACTGCAAGGTTTATCTCCGCTTATTATGCGTGCGAACCTCAGAAACTCGATGACGTCAAAGCTACAATAAATACTCTTCTCGAAAAAAACGGCTTAGGCGATTATTTTTACGCTTTCAGGTGCCGCAGTCAGTCGGAGCTGGCGAGCAACTACGTTGATAAACTTTCAATAAGCATTGCCGCATGTATCGCAACGCTGCTGTTTTCTCTTTTCAGCTTCATTTTCACCATGCTCTATAAGATCGACGACAATATCAAAAATTACGCTATACGCATGGTAGTGGGCGAAACTTATGCGAATATCTCTTTTCGGTATTTGTTTGAGTCTTTTATCATTTTCTTCCTCGGCCAGCTTACCGGATATTTTGCGTTTAAGATATATTCGGTTTATTCCTTTATTTATGAAGGTTACAAATATCTCGAAGAGCCGACGTTAAAAACAGGGCTTCTTCTCAATATAGCTTTTTATATAATTACTGCTGTAATTCTGAGTATTTGCGTAAATGTTAAATTGAGAACGTATTCTCTTGCAACGCTTATAAGAGGCAACGAGGTGAAAAGAGAAAAACGAATCCCGCTTTACAGAGTAGTTATCTTCATCATGCTTGCCATAGTCGGCGTATTCGGAATGTTTATCGCGAGCTACAAAGTTGCGGACGCAAGGATAGATGTTTACTATACGGGATTTTTTACTAAAAACGTAAAAAATGTGAGTGTAAACAGATACTCCGATCCCGACGCTCCCGAAGTTGTCATAAATATAGACGAGATCGGCGAAAAAGCCGATAATGCGGTGATTTTCAGATTTGCCGACACGCGATACAGGGGCGACGATCTGTTGGATGAAAGAGGAATTTACTATAACGGATATATCGATTCCGTAAATATGCTCGAAGGCAGATTCTTTACCCCGGAGGAAACCGCTTCGGAGAATAATGATATCGCAGTCGTCGGAAAAGAAGTTTATAAATACGTAACGTTTGATGAGAAAGGAAACGCGTATTATTACAGCGATTATTTGGAAAAAAACTTCCGTGTTATAGGCGTTATGGGCAAAGAAGACCAGTCCACCTCCATAGACCTGATGGTGCTCTTTCCGATAAAAACTGCGATAGGGGTATTGGGCCCGGAAGGTAATTACTACATAGACGGAAAAGACAAGCAGATCGTTGATAATCTTGAAAAAGCGTTTATCAGCCATGCCGTTCCTACCGCAAACGTATCCTCTTTTAAATTCACCCCACGTATAACGGTGGAAGCCCCTGCCGACATACTTATTATGCTGCTGATAATAATCATCATAAACTCGATGGTATTCTGTTTTTATTACGTATCCAAGCAGGGTCATATCCATGCGGTAAAGAAGATAATAGGATACTCTAAAACGATGATATTGACCGATACCTTTACGGACTTTCTCTTACTCTCGCTCGGCGCATTCGTAGCGGGCAACGCGTTAGTCGTTTTGCTGAAAGAAACGTTATTTGCAAACGTTCAGCTTTTCTCGATATATATGCTCGACCCATTCGTAATACTCGTTTCTCTCGCCGCGGTGATCCTCCTTACGGTGTTCCTTTCCGTAATCGCCGTAACAAAGACCTTCGCCTCCGGTAATATGAACCAATACAGATCGTAAACGTAAACGACACATAAGAATAAATATTATTCCAAAAAGCCCCGATCGGAAAAAAGTGATCGGGGCTCTGTTTATTTTTCACCGTCCTTTTTTGAAATAAAATAATAAAATGTAATATTTTTTTTAACTGTGTTGATTTTTAAGAATCGATGTGATATAATACTGATCATAATGGGGTAATTTGAATTTAAATATAAAAAAGCGTAAAAAAGGAGAATGTATGGATATTTTTTCTGTCACAACCATGCTCGGAGGACTTGCCTTTTTCCTCTACGGCATGCGATTACTTTCAGACAGTCTTGAAAAATCCTATAACGGAGACCTCAACAAAAACCTTAAAGCCGTTACAAAAAACAAGTTTTTCACAATTCTTTTCGGTATCGGACTGACTGTTGCGGTCCAGTCCTCTTCAGCCGTCACGGTAATGCTTGTCGGTCTCGTTAACTCCGGTATTATTGAGTTCGGAGATACGATCGGAGTAATGATGGGCTCAAACATCGGCACGACCCTCACCGCATGGATACTTTCTCTTGCCGGACTTCAGGGTGACGCATGGTGGATCAATATTCTTAAGCCCGCCAATTTCTCACCGATTCTCGCTTTTGTCGGTATTCTTATTACCATGATAAGTAAAAGACAAAAGACCAGAAATATCGGTTCCGTCCTTCTCGGTTTTTCGATCCTTCTCTTCGGTATGACCGTTATGTCCGATTCCATGGCACCATTAACCGAGATCGAAGAATTCAGAAATATTCTTACTGCTTTCAAAAATCCCGTGCTCGCTGTTTTTGTCGGAGCGATTTTTACGGGAATTATCCAGAGCTCTGCCGCATCAGTAGCTATACTCCAGGCGTTCTCCATCTCGGGTGGTATAACATACGGTATGGCAATCCCTCTCATCATGGGGCTTAATATAGGCACCTGCGTAACAGCGCTTTTATCGAGTATAGGAGTAAGCAAAAACGCAAAAAAAGTTGCAGTAACGCATCTTAGCATTAAAATTATCGGCACGCTTATCTTCCTTATTCCTTTTTACATACTCGACGCGATATTCAACTTCGCCTTCATTGATCTTGAGATCACGCCTTTTATGATAGCCGTTATCCACAGTATATTCAACGTGGCAACCACCATTGTATTGCTTCCGTTTACTAAACAGCTTGAAGCTCTTACAAACAAGCTTGTTCCCGGCGGAGAAAAAAGCGACGGTTTCCGTATCGTACTTGACGACAGACTTCTTGCCATGCCTTCTGTTGCCGTAGAAAGGTCCCTCGAAACCGTTATAGACATGTCCGATCTTTCCATGCAGGCGTTCCTTGAATCTGTTGAGATCCTTTTTGATTACGACGATAACAAGGCTGAGCAGATCCTTGAAATGGAAGAAAAGATCGATAAATATGAAGACTATCTCGGAACGTTCATGATGAAGCTGTCTAAAATCAGTCTTTCCGATGCGGACACCAAAAACGTAACAAAGATCCTTCATACAATAGACGATTTCGAACGAATAGGTGACCATGCAGTTAACCTTGTTGACGTAGCCCGTGAAATACACGAGAAAAAAGTAGAGTTTTCACCCGATGCCGCAAAGGAAATCAAGGTTATAACCGCTGCAATGCGTGAAATAGTCGAGATGACTTCACAGTGCTTCAGAACGAACGACCCGATCCTCGCATCGAATGTAGAGCCGCTTGAACAGGTAATTGACGGACTGAAACTGAATATCAAGAAAAACCATATTATGCGTCTTCAGACCGGAGCCTGCACGATAAATCACGGCTTTGTGCTCAACGATATGATAACAAATTACGGCAGAGTATCCGACCACTGCTCAAACGTTGCAGTCGCAGTCATTGAATCAGGACACGGCACCTTCGGAACGCACGAATATCTCAATTCTGTCAAGAATCATAACAATGAGGATTTCGAAAAGAAATTCAACGATTACAGCGAACGGTTCGCTATATGATATCGATCAAATAATAAAACGGTGAGACCAGAAAGTCTCACCGTTTTTTTTAGAATCAAAACTGATTATTCTGCTTTTTTCTCTTCTTCTGCGGGTTCTTCTTTCTTTCTGAGCGATCTTGCCTTGTTCAGCGCTTTAACAACGATGAATAGGAAGAGGGCTGTTAGAAGGAAGTTGATGATAAGCTCAATGAGGTTGCCGTATGCGATGATTGTTGCGCCGTTTGCGGTTGCTTCCTCAAGAGTAGCTCCTTCGCCTTTGAGAAGTATAAACATCTCCTGGAAATTCGTCTTGCCTGTCAGAAGGCTTACGATCGGCATCAGTATATCGTTAACAACGCTGTTTACTATCTTTGTGAACATGCCGCCGATAACCATACCGATAGCCAGATCCATTACGCTACCTTTTGAGATGAATTCTTTAAATTCGCCGAAAAATTTTTTCATGTCTGATTCTCCGTTTCTGAATTTATTTTATTTTTTTTGCTTCAACATAAAACCGTTTGTCGTCTGCTTCGCCCATCGAAAACGTCTTTCTGGGCAACACACCCACGAGCATTACCATATCAAACAGGTCGCTCTTGGATATCGACGGCATCAGTATCGCAATGTTGCCCGGTTTTTTTCCGAGCTCTATTGCCACGCCGTCGCCGTGAATATAGTCGATCTTGGCTTCGGTATCAACGTTTTTAAGATAGTAGTCAAGAAATTCCTGAACACTCGCTATCGGAAGCTTTGAATCTGCATTGAACAGCTCATATACGTGGTCATTTTCTTCCGAAACGGTAACGAAGTCGTTGAATTCGTCAATATCGCAAACGTCCTCTTTAATCGTCTCTCCGAAATACTTGAGAAGCTCTTCTCTGAACATCGCAGTGTCTGTTCCGTAAATAATTCTGTGGACCGGTTCAAAGTTAAGCGATGTATCGTGAATGTTTACCACTTCAGCAAGCGCAAAGCGGGCAGGGTGGCACTTTCTTTCTTCTTCCGAAAGAGTCTTTTTCAGCTCTTCCCAGCATGTTTTTGCTGTTGCGAGAGAATGGTTTCCGTCACCTACGGCAAAAAGTATCGGCGCTTTTTCTCCTGCATGTGCTTCTGTCCTTGAAAGCAGGGCGTCAAATTCTTTTTCGATAAATTCCTTCGCTGCGTCTCCTACGTCCCATCCCGAGATGTATCCGCTGTTTTTCATCAGTTTGAAATCGTATATTTTATGCATCTGTGTCTTGAATTTTTCAAGACCTGAGAAGATAACGTTGCCGGGATCGTCAAACAGGATCATGATATGCGGCAGTTCAAGCGGCGCATTCCTGCGGATCTTTACTCTCGGAGGTATCCGCTCTGTTACAGTCTTTTCCGTTGCTCTTATCATCGACGTGGAATCAGGTGCGAAGTCATATTCTTCAAGATCAACAACTCCGACAATTCCCTGTCTGACGTTGTCTGAACGCAGTGTTCTTTCAATGTAGATAAAAGTGTTTTTATATTCGTTAAAGATACCTTCGTCAAGATATCTTTGCATCGTTTCGTTTATTCTGTCAACACGGCTGTCAACGTCGTCACATTCAAGATATACTTCCGGAAGCGTTATCTTTAACGTGCTCGGAGCGTCTCCCACGATCTTTTCCGCATCCTGCCAGTAGGCAATATCGGACGTATACTGATCGCACGCTATAACACTCCATTTTTCAAGATCCGTTTTCGGCAGCAGTATGTTTGCAGGGTAAAATGGGGCTTTCATAAAAATCTCCTGTGTTCTTTCGGTTTTCCCGATTACATTAATTATATCGTTATTTTTTTATTCATATGTGTCATTTTAAGGAATTTTATTGAAAGAAACAGGCACAAAAGGCCTTTCCGTCCGTTTGTCCTGATTGAAACGGCATCTTTTCATTGCAGCGTTACCGCATCGTCACTCGCATGATCCATTTGGAACAAAAAATTTACAAAGAAAAGTATTGATATTTACACTCAATGATGATATAATATATTAAAATATTAAAACAATTTACAATTGAAAGGAGTCCGTTTTATGGATAAAAACAACATAAATACGGAAGAGATAATCAATAAAGGTAAAGAACTTACCGATGCGGCTTATCAGAAAAGTCTTGAAGTTATAGAAAGAACAAAGATCAGGTTCAAACTTCAGGAAGCCAGAAACCGTCAGAGACGTGCGTATGCTGAACTTGGTAAAGCTGCTTTCGAGCTTATTAAATCCGGAGAGATCAAACCTGACGAAAAAATGAAGAGCATCGAATCCGAGCTTGATACCGCCAACTATACGGTCAAGCTTCTTATGCGCGAGCTTAACGAGCTTCGCGGAGCGGCAGTATGCCCGAAATGCGGCACGGTAAATCCCGAAAAAGCAAAATACTGCTCAGAATGCGCAAGTCCGCTTCATGAAGAGCCGGAAATAAACTGATGTCGGACAGAAAACAAAGCGTTGCCTACGGCGCCCTGGTCCTTTCGGTGTCGGGATTCCTTGTAAAGCTTGTCGGCGCTGTTTTCAGGATCCCACTTACAAACCTTGTCGGCGCAGCTGCAATGAGCTACTTTACGTCCGCATACAGTATCTATGTTTTTTTGCTCGCAATCGCCACCTCCGGGCTTCCAACCGGAATCGCTACCATGGTTTCGCGTTCTCTTGCTCTTGAAAAGTATAAGGACGTTCCGAGAATAATGAAAATCGCCGCTATGATCTTTGTTCCTCTCGGCATTTGCCTTGCTTTACTCGGCTTCGTGTTTGCAATGCCGCTTGCCGAAGCAATGAACAGCAAAGAAGCGTACTGGTCTGTTGCGGCAATTATGCCGGCAATAATCTGCATTTCCATCGTTTCCCTGTTTAAGGGCTTTTTCCAGGGTTATAGAAATATGACCCCGACCGCCTTATCAAATCTTATTGAAGCAATAGTAAAGCTTCTTGCAGGCTACGGTATCGCTTTTATCCTTCACGGCCGCGGTTATCCTCTTGAGATCGTGGTCGGCGGCGCAGTCCTCGGCGTTTCTGTCAGCACCCTGGTAGCTATGCTTTTTATGACCCTTCGCTACATACTTCGCGGAAAAAGCTACCGTATGCCACCGAAGGAGCTTGTGTCTGATGCGCAGACCCCGCTGAAAAAACTGACGCGCGATTTCCTTATTATTTCCCTTCCACTTATCATCAGCTCAGTCACGGCGAACCTTATGAGCCTTGTTGACGCTTTCGTTGTTATGAACCGTCTCAAGGTCTACCTTCCCGTTGAGCAGTCGAAACTTTTATGGGGCGCATACGGAAATATGGCGCTGACGATCTTCAACCTGCCGTCCTTCCTTATTACCGCTATCGGCATGAGCCTTATCCCTGCCGTCGCCGCAGCGCACGCAAAGAAGGATCATAACAGTATCCTTAAAACATCAAACGATACCTTGAGGTTTTCGTCAATCCTAGCTTTCGGCAGCGCATTCGGACTTAACGCAGTCTCCGAACCTGTCCTTAAACTTTTTTATCCCGGAGATCCGTCTGGCGTTGCCGCAGCAACTCCGCTTTTGCAGATAATATCTTTTGCCCTTATTGCCGTAGGACTTACAAACATTACCGCATCTATCCTTCAGGCTGTCGGCAAAACATATCTTCCGGTCATTTCCGTAGCGGTAGGGGCTGTAATTAAAACCGTCAGCACACTTATTCTTGTCAGCATACCGTCTGTCAACGTTCTCGGAGCTCCGATAGCAACAAATATCGCTTATCCCGTTATGTTTATAATGAACATATTTTTCATTCGAAAACAGCTCGGTTTTGTGCCTGAATGGAAGAACGTTATCTTCAAGCCCCTCGTTTCCGGAGTGGTCTGTTGGGGCGCCGCAAAACTGTTTTTGATGCTATTTGAAATGATGCTTCCTCAGAGAATTGCGATTTTCCCCGCAATTATATGTGCAATATTAGCATATTTTGCCTTTATGTTGATTATAAATTTGGTAAGTTTTAATGAATTTAAGGATTTTTTGCTGAAAAGAAGAAATAACGCTTGAAAAATTGCCGAAAAAGGTGTAAAATAGTAAAAGAAAATATATTTCTAACAATTTTTGGAGGTACACAAATGAATAAAAACGTAATTGTCTACGAGGTAGCAGAAAAAACAGGCATGTCTAAAAAAGACACCGCCAAGGTTATCGACGCTTTCATCGACAGCATCACTGCCGCTCTCAAAGCAGGTGATAAAGTTCAGCTCGTAGGTTTCGGTTGCTTTGAAGTTCGCGAAAGAGCAGCAAGAGAAGGAAGAAATCCCCAGAAGCCCGATGAAAAGATCGCAATCCCTGCAACAAAAGTTCCTGTATTCAAAGCAGGCAAAGTTCTTCGCGAGGAAATCAAATAATATAAAGTGCGGCTGGATAAGTTTCTTAAAGTATCACGTCTCATAAAGAGGCGTACCGTCGCAAACGAGGCGTGCTCCGGCTCACACGTTACCGTAAACGGCAAAACGGCTAAGCCCGCTTATGACCTTAAAGTCGGTGATATAATCGAGCTTTACCTCGGTGGCAAAACATCGAGATTCGAAGTTCTGTCCATTTCGGAACACGCATCAAAGGAAAATGCGTCACAGATGTATCGCGCATTGACCGATTGAATCATCAATAATAAAATACTCTGCATCGGCTGTATGCAGAGTATTTTTAACTTCTTGCTGTTTATTCTCTGCTGAAAGTATGACAACTCAGATATATATCGATTTATAGCTTAATTGTCAAGAAAAGTTCGCAAATGACACAAAAAAAATGGTCTAAATGCTTGCAATCAAGCCAAAAATATGATATAATAGCAAAAGACGATAAAGAAGGATGGGGGATTATGTCGAAAACAAGCATGTTCATAAGACTTTTGCTGTTTGTTATTGCGGCAGCATCTGTCATCAGTCTTATTTTTATGCAGCTTGATATTTACGATAAAGAGCGTGAGATCGCGCTCGTCACTGAGCGTATAAAAGAACAGCGCATTCGCAACAGTGAACTTGCCGATCTTCTTGCAGACGGCAACGAAGACGACTTTTACCGCACGATTGCGGAAGATAACCTCGGTTTCGGTCAGAACGACGAAAAAATTTATAAAGATATCTCAGGTAACTGACAGGAGGAAATTTCCACATGTCCATAGATGTCGGAAATATCTATGAAGGTACCGTTACGGGACTTTCAAAATTCGGCGCATTTGTTAAACTGCCCGGAGGAAAAAGCGGACTGGTCCACATCTCCGAAGTTTCAGATGGGTATGTTAAGGACATAACCGAGCATCTTGCCGAAGGCAGTGCCGTTCGCGTTAAAGTCATTTCCATAGATGAAAAGGGCAGGATAAACCTTTCCATCAAAAAAGCATCTGAAGACGCTCCGGCTCCCGCCAGAAAGCCTGTTTCTTTTGAGGATATGCTTTCAAAGTTCAAACAGGAAAGCGACGATAAATTCGCTGACTTTAAAATGAGCAAAGAAAACAGACGCAACGATTACGCAAAAAGAAGAAAATAACAGTATTAATTATGTATACGAACCGCAAAAGATTTTCTTTTGCGGTTTTTGTAGTTTTGGAATCGAAATAAAGGGATCCGTTTTCTTTTACCTGATTTTGAATTATTATTTATATTTACGCCACAATTTTATTGTATATTAAACGTGAATCGAATCTGAACGGAGAATCTGAAAATTATGATATGTCCTGTGTGCGGCAAAAGCTTTGACGAGATAACTGCTTACTGTGATCAGTGCGGTTGGCTTTTCGGTAACGACATCACCGCTCTTTCCGACCCTCTTTGCGTAACTGCCGACGACATACGCGCTTATGATCTCAGAGTTTATGAAGCACGAATGAAATACCACAATCACATAAATGATAATATGATTGCCGTATTTGCAAAAAAATTCAGTGATGAGCAACTGAACCTTGCTTCAAACGAGCTTATCGCCGAAATATTCAACAGCGTTTCTCCCATGCTTGGAGATTTTATCCTCAAAAGACTCAGCGACTCAAAAAAACGCTCTTTCCTTACTGAAACAGACGGAAAATTCCTTTCCATCAAAAATGAGATAGAAAACTATTTTGCCGAAAATGAATCGGTTATGACGGGCATGAACGGAAACACCGTAAACGACGGCCTGTTTTTTAACGGCGGCGATCTTATTTTTTTCTCAAACTCAAACGACGGCGGCTGCCTTTACAAAATGTACTCGGATTCCGGGGAAGTAAAACGCATTTGCTATGACGAATGCTTTTCGGTATACGCTTACGGCAACTATATCTACTATTGCAATCTCGGTGATAACTGCCGTATTTACAGGATCAGAAGAGACGGCACGGCACGCAAGGTTTTGAACAATGATATGTCATGCTACATCACCGTCAGAGACAACTACGTTTATTATTCAAGCCGAAGCGACAGATACGGTCTTTACAGAATGTCGGTAGACGGTTCAGGCAGAAAACGCCTTATTGCAGACGGAGCAAGGGATCACTATATTGTCGGCGATACGGTCTATTTCCAGAATTACAGCAGAAAAGACCGCATTTATTCCGTAAAAACAGACGGAACTTACAAGAAGCAGCTTAACGATGACGATTCTTCTTTTCTCAATTATAATGACGGCAAGCTGTATTACTGCAACGGTTCGGACAATAATTCCGTATATGTTATGAATACTGACGGAAGCGACAGAAAAAAGATATGCGACGATTGCTGCTACTATCTCAACGTGTCCGGAGACATTGTTCTTTACAGCAATCATTCCGACGGAAACCGTCTCTATAAAATTAATAAAGACGGATCAGGCAAAACTGCCCTGAACCGTGACGACACATCGTACATCAATGTTTCCGGTGAGTGGATTTACTATAAAAACAGAAAAGATAAAAACCGCATATATAAAGTCCGCTTTGACGGTTCCGGATGGCAGCGAATGGAATAATCGGCAACAGAGATTTGCAAAATTTTATTAAAAAAGCAAAATTTTACAAGTGATGACAAAATATTGTCTTGACTTTGCATGACAAACAGTGTATAATAAACCAGATTTAATAAAGAGGTGTATTGAAATGAGTGTTCTTCTTGATATTAAGGAAAATCTTATAAAAGGTAAGGCTAAAATCGTTGTAGAGCTTGTTCAGCAGGCGCTTAACGAGGGTATTTCCGCAAAACAGATACTTGAAGAGGGCCTTCTTGCAGGTATGAACGTTGTAGGCGAGAAATTCCAGAAAAACGAAGTCTATGTTCCCGAAGTTCTTGTTGCTGCAAGAGCAATGAACAAGGGTACTGAGATATTAAAGCCGCTTCTTGCCGCTTCCGGCGTTGAACCGATCGGCAAAGCATGCATTGGCACCGTAAGAGGCGACCTTCACGACATCGGTAAAAATCTCGTTAAGATGATGCTTGAAGGCAAAGGCTTTGAGGTTATCGACCTCGGTACCGACGTTGCACCCGAAACATTTGTTGAAACCGCAAAGAACGAAGGCTGTCAGATAATCTGCTGCTCCGCTCTTCTTACAACCACAATGGGCGCCATGAAAGAAGTAGTTGACTGTGCAGTAGCTGCCGGAATCCGCGATAAAGTAAAGATTATGGTCGGCGGCGCACCCCTTACCGATGCCTTCTGCAAACAGATAGGCGCAGATGCTTATACTCCCGATGCAGCAACTGCAGCTGACGTTGCGGCAGGCTTTGTAGGCAAATAATTCTAATCGATAAAATGAAACACCGAGAGATCGGTGTTTTATTTTTTTATATTGACAAAACAATCCTCATATGGTAAAATATGATTCGGATTGAATGCTTAAGCGGAGGTATGGAATGTCTGTTTTTGAGATACGCAGCGACGGTTTCTTTTTTGATAACAAAAAGATCCCCGTTCTGTCCGGCGCCGTTCATTATTTCAGAACACTTCCCGATTATTGGGAAGACAGACTCAAAAAGCTCAAAGCATGCGGGCTTAACACGGTCGAAACATATATCCCGTGGAATCTGCACGAAAAGAGGGAAGGGGAGTTCGATTTTTCCGGAATAGCCGATGTCGAACGTTTCATCGATATTGCCGCTTCGCTCGGTCTTTTCGTTATTCTTCGCCCAAGTCCCTATATCTGTTCCGAATGGGAATTCGGCGGCCTTCCCGCTTGGCTTCTTGCAGATAAAAACATAAATGTCAGATGCTCCTGCCCGCAATATCTCGAAAAGGTCCGAAACTATTACCGCGTCCTTATTCCGCGTCTCGCAAAACATCAGTGCATTTACGGCGGACCCGTAATAATGATGCAGATCGAAAATGAATACGGCAGTTACGGCAATGATAAAAAATATCTGCGTTATCTTAAAGACCTTATGACCGATCTCGGAGTCAAGGTGCCGTTTTTCACTTCTGACGGTGGCACGGATACTCACCTTAACGGCGGAACGCTTCCTGACGTTTTCAAAGTAGCCAATTTCGGCGGATGGCCTGATGAAGATATAAACTGTCTGAAAGCATTTCAGCCCGATTTTCCGCTTATGTGCGGGGAATTCTGGAACGGCTGGTTCGATCATTTCGGTGAAGAACATCATGTCCGGGATCTGCAGGATTACGAAAAATGCCTTGATCGCCTATTTGAGCTCGGCGCAAGCGTAAATATTTATATGTTTCACGGCGGTACGTCCTTCGGCTGGATGGCTGGCGCAAACCACGGCGGAAAATATGAGCCTGACGTTTCAAGCTACGATTACGACGCGCTTCTTGACGAGGCGGGCAATATCACCGAAAAATACCGTATAACACAGCGACTTATAAAAAAGCATTTCGGCGATTTTCAATCCGAAGAGTTCCCTTATACGCCGGCAAGGGCATATGGTGACGTTCTTTTTACGTCGGCAGTCTCACTTTTTGAATGTCTTGATAAAACATCTGTCAGACATCATTCATCATCCGCTCTTCCCATGGAAATGTACGGGCAAAATTACGGTTATATCCTCTATAAAACGAAAGTTCCATTCTATGAAAATGTAGCATTGACAATACAAGCGCCTCACGACCGCGCGCATATTTTCATAAACGGAAAAAAACAGGGCGTTATTTACAGAAACGATGCCGATAAAACAGTCAACGTTTCTTTCCCCGAAAAAGAAAATACGCTCGAAATACTTGTAGACACCTTCGGCAGAGTCAATTTCGGACATCCTCTTTTAGACAGAAAGGGGCTTGACGGTCCGGTGCTTCTCAACTCGTTTCAGGAGCTTTTCGACTGGGACGTCTATTGCATAGAACCTGATGATCTGTCCTCTTTACCGTTTGAAGACGTTAAAGACAATATTTCATTCCCGTCCTTTTTGCGTGCATACATCGATATTGACTCCATTATTGAAGATACTTATCTTAAGCTTGACAATTTTTCGCGCGGTCAGATCTGGGTCAACGGCTTTAATCTTGCTCGCTACTGGGTAACGGCAGGTCCGCAGAAATCATTCTATATTCCATCAAAACTTCTTCATGAAGGAAAAAATGAGATAGTTTTACTCGAAACCGATTATTCCAAAGAACTTACGGCGTCGTTTACCGATACGCCCGAATTATAAACGATCACAAGGAGATTATCATGAAAAGAATTATCGTATCATTACTTACTGTTGTTTTGTTTGCAGCTATACTTTTTTCCTGCTCATCGGCTTCTTCCGAAAAACTCGGTGCGCTTGATAAAACAGTTGAAAAAGCGTGTGCTGCAGCTGATTTTTCAAACGTTGAATTCACTTATAAGAGCGATGAATATTCCGAAGAGATACTTATGTTTATGTACGGTATCGAAGACGAAAACGTCATTGATCAGATCGACGACTTCGTTCTTTCCGAACGTTCAGGAATGTCCGCGTCAACTTTCGCGATTATAAGATTTAAGGATGACACCGCAAAGTTTATCATTGAATCCGCAAAAAGCGCGGTAGAAGAAACTTACGTTCAGGCGCTTATGAATGCCCTCATGCCGTATGATCCAACAGAATACGGTATTTCCCAAAATTATAAATTCAAAACAATAGGCAATGACCTCGTTCTCGTTATCAGCAAAGATGCAGATGCGGTATTGGAAGCAATAGTAAAATAAATCATCGGTAATATTGACTGTAAGGAACAACCATGTACAGATTTGAAAAAACAGACGTCAGCATAACTGACAAAATGGCGATAGAAAACGGCATCTTTCAACAAACTTCATTCTGGGCTTCTTTCCGTTCGTTTATGAAGCCTCACGCTATAGTTGGCTATAACGACAGCGGGGAAACCGTTCTCAGCTGTCTGATGCTCTGTCTGCCCGTTTATTTAACACCTTACTCCATCGGCTATATCACAAGGGGCTGTGTGTGCGATTACAAAAACCGTGATCTGCTTTCGGAATTTACCGCGTTTTTAAAAGAATACTGCAAAAAGCACTGCATAGTTTATGTGATATTCGATCCTTTTTGCGATTACAGAGTGGATTTTGAAGAGGTGACAGATGATAATATCATCTCATTCTTCGAAAAACTCGGATTTGAAAAAAACACAACGGGCGTATTGCAGCCTAAAACAAATTACCGCCTTTTGTTTTCCGATACTTCAAGTCCCGAGGAAGAACGCAAAAAAATGTATGAAAACTTTACCGTTCATCTTAAAAATGATATCAGGTTTTCTCATGACAGAGGCGTAACTCTCGATCTGTGCAAAGGGGACGATCTTCACCGCGGAGTCCGTGTATTTTATGACCTTCTTGTTGAAACGACTGAAAAAAAAGGTTTCGGCAGAAGAAATCTTGACTATTATATAAAGTTTGCCGATTCATTAAAGGACTTCGTATCGATTTATCTTTATAAGTATGATTATGAAAAAGATAAATCGTATACAGACGATGTCCTCAAACAGGCAACGCTCCGTCTCAAAACCCTTACTGATGAGTATGACAGTCCTGAGACGACTGAGCAGAAAAGAGGTCGTCTCGAGCCTAAAATACGCGAGGCAAAAAAGCAGATTTCCGCAACCATAAAACGTGCCGAAATCGCCGCAAAGTATAAAAACAATCCGTACCTGAGCGCTTCGTTCTTTATTAAGATGGGCAACAAGGCTTATAACTTTTACGGGGCAAACTCGGGCGCGTTACGCGAGCTTAAACTGACCGCAAATTATGCCGATATGCTTGAAGATTCTCTTGACGGCAAAGTTACGTCGTTCAATATGGGCGGAACGCTTCGCCTTGATACGGTAAATATAAAAGACGATAAAATGTATGAGCTTTATCAGTATAAAAAACAGTATGGCGGCGAATTCGTGGAAATGCCTGGCGAGTTCTTCCTCGTAATCAACCGTAAAATGTTCAATTTCCTGAACGGTAAGCTCAATTATTTCAGAAGAATTATATACAGGAGATAACAATGCCAAAAAACAAAATTACGGAGCATGCGCTTTACGCTCTGAAAGGCTTTGCTATCGGCTCCCTTATGACTGTTCCGGGCGTCAGCGGCGGCACCCTTGCCATAATTCTTAATATTTACGATAAGCTTGTCTCGGCGGTCGCAACACTGTTTTCCGATTTTAAACGAAATTTCATTTTTCTTCTTACGGTAGGAGTTTCGCTTCTTATCGGTATGGTATCGCTTTCAAAGCTCATCCTTCTTGCTCTTAACTTTGCGCCGATCCCAGTCAGCTTTTTCTTTATAGGCGCGATTGCGGGCAGTATACCGATGCTTTTCAAAAAAACGGGATTGAAAAAATTCAGCTTATCAGCTCTTCTCTGCGCGGCAGGAGGCATTGCCTGCGTCTTTTTGCTGGATTTGATTCCCGAAGGTATACTTGAACTTACAGACGGTCTGCACCTGTCTCAGCTTCCTGCCTTTATCGTCTGCGGTATAGCCCTTGCGGTTGCAGTGATCGTTCCCGGCGTCAGTTTTTCGCACATGCTGATGATATTCGGCATCTATGAGCGTTTTTATCAGGCACTTTCATCTCTTGACGTCGTTTTCCTTCTTTGCATAGGAATACCTACGGCGATTGCTCTGCTTGCGCTGATACGTCTTTTTGATTATCTTCTGAAGAAATTTCCCGCACAGTCCTATTCTGCCATTCTTGGCTTTGTAGTCGCTTCCGTCAAGGATATTTTTAAGAGCATGCCCGCAGACGTCCTCACGGCACTTTTTTCTCTTGCGGCATTGCTTATCGGAATTGCCGTCGTATTCGCGGTTACAGGATTTTTTAATAAAAAACAGGATATAAAATGAGTATTCTTACAGTTTCCGGTCTTTCAAAGTCGTTTTCTTCACGAACGATCTTTTCAGACATCTCGTTTCGTGTCGAAAACAATGATAAAATTGGCGTTGTCGGCGTTAACGGCTGCGGAAAAACCACATTGTTTCGGACCCTGATGGGACTTGAAGACTTTGAAAACGGTTCCGTCATCAAGGAGCGCCGTCTTTCAGTATCATATATGGCTCAGCACAGCGACTATACTTCGCAAAAAAATCCGATGGAAGAGGTATTGTCGCTTTTTTCCCATTTTGAAGAAATGGAAAATGAGCTTGAAAAACTAAATGAAAAACTTGAGCTATACCCGGACAGATCATGGCTTGAAGCTCAGCATAAACTTACGGAACGTTATATCTCCGAAGGCGGAATGACTTATAAAAGCCGTTGCCGCGCTACGCTCCTCGGTCTCGGCTTTCTTGAGAGCGAACTTTCCCTACCGCTCGAAAAGCTTTCCGGCGGACAAAGAACAAGGGTCCTGCTTGCAAAGATCCTTCTTTCAGGTTCCGATCTCTTGCTCCTTGACGAACCTACAAACCATCTTGACGTTCACGCCATACAATGGCTGGAAGATTTTCTTTCTTCATATAAAGGCGCAGTAATGGTAATATCGCACGACAGATATTTCCTTGATAAGATCTGCAATAAAATTTATGAGCTTGAAAACGAGACACTTCGCGAATATAAGGGCAACTATACTAAATTCAAAGAACAGAAAGCCCTTGACAGACTGTCTGCTCAAAGAGAATACGATAAAAAGCAAAAAGAAATCGAACGTATAGAGGGCATAATAGAGCAGCAGAAACGTTTCGGACAGGAAAGAAACTTCGTTACTATCAAATCCAAACAGAAGCAGATCGAGCATATAAAAGCTACGGTAGTTGAACCCGAAAAAGATCCGGATGAAGTTTCTTTTGCATTCAAGGCATGCTCCGAAACAGGACAGGATGCGCTTATAGTTGAAAACGTCACACAGAAATTCGGCGACAGAACACTTTTTTCAAACGTCAATATGCTCATAAAAGCGAAAGACCGTGCATTCATCGTCGGACCGAACGGCAGCGGAAAAACCACGCTTTTCAGAATCATTCTCGGCGAGCAGATACCTACTGGCGGCATCTGCAAAAACGGCGCGCGTGTAAAATACGGCTATTATGATCAGAATATCAGCGGACTTGATATGTCCAAAACTATCTTTGACGAAATATCAGACAGCTTTCCGACTATGACGAACGGGCAGATACGCTCCGCCCTTGGCACATTCCTTTTCAGGGGAGACGAGGTCTTCAAGGAAATCTCCAAACTCAGCGGGGGCGAAAGAGCCCGTGTTGAACTTGCCAAACTAATGCTTTGCAAAACCAATTTCCTTATACTCGACGAGCCTACAAACCACCTTGATATCGCTTCAAAAGAGGCTCTTGAAGATGCCCTGCTTGAATATGACGGAACCATGCTTGTCGTTTCACACGACAGATACTTTATCAATAAGCTCGCAACTCAGATATATGCAATGGAGGACTCTCCGCAAGGGCAGGGGAGCATCGTTGTTCATTATCCTGGCGGATATGAAAACTACCTTGCCGAGCTTGAAAAGAAAAACCAGACTGTCAGACCCGAAACGTCAAAACAGTCAAAAGAAAACGAATATTACAAAAAGAAGGCAGAAGATTCAGACCGAAGAAAGCGAAAATCAAAAATAGCAAAAATCGAAACCGAGCTTGAAACTCTCGATTCCGAAAAACACATGCTTGAACAAAAGCTGTCAGACGGTTCTCTTGCCGATGATTATGAAAAAATGCTTGAGATATCAGAAAGAATCGCAGCTCTTACTGAAAGTTACGGTAATCTGTATTCCGAATGGGAAAAACTTGTTGAGGAGGATACGTAGTGTCTCTTTCGGCATATATCCACATTCCGTTCTGCAAAAGAAAATGTTACTACTGCGCCTTTTACTCGTATCAGGCATTCCCGGATACCATCAACGCGTTTGTCTCTGCTCTTGAAAATCAGATAAGACGGTCCCCTTATGCCGGATCACAACTCAGATCAGTTTTTTTCGGGGGCGGAACGCCTTCTGTTCTGCCGCTTGAATGCTATCTGCGTCTTCTCGACGCACTGAATGACGTATTTGACCTTTCCAATGCAGAGGTAACAACAGAGCTTAACCCTGAAAGCGTGCGAAATCTGCTCAATTCAGAGCTTATCGGAAGGTTTACGCGTTTCAGCATAGGGGTCCAATCATTTGACGATGAAGAGCTTTCGCTTTTGGGCAGACTTCATAACAGCTCTCAGGCAAAGGACGCTTATTTTGCTCTTAGAGATGCCGGTGCGAAGAATATTAATATAGATCTTATGATCGCACTTCCCGGACCAGAGCATCTTAAAAAGCTCGAAAATACACTTGAAACCGCAATCTCACTTGATCCCGACCATATATCCGCGTATATTTTAACCCCAGAAGAGGGAACACCGCTTTATAAGAAATACGGTGATTTCAACGAGGATTCATCGTCCGAACCGTATATCATGGTATGTGAAAAGCTGAAACAGGCGGGATATGAGCATTACGAAATATCAAACTTCGCCAAAAAAGACAGAAGATGCGTCCATAACATGTGTTACTGGACACAACAGCAATATTTTGCATTCGGTCCGAGCGCATGCGGGTTTGACGGTATTCACAGATACAGAATCAACTGCTCCGCGAAAGATTATATCTCAAAAAACGGCATTATCACGCCCTCAGTAGAAGAAACGCTTGACACCGACCAGCTTTTTTCGGAAAAAGTCATGCTTTCTCTTCGGCTGTCAGACGGAACCGATGCCGAAACTCTCGCTAAGATCTGCGAAAACGAAACAAAGCAACGGTTTGTTGATCAGCTTATTTCCTCTTTTCTTGCAAGAATAAACGAATCGGGAGGACTTTCGCTGACCGATCGCGGCTTCCTTGTTTCAAACAGTATAATTTCCGAACTAATGTAAAAGCATAGCGATGATTCCGCTATGCTTTTATATTTTTATTCTTATTTCTCCAGAGGACAACGCTTTTCTGTTGCCGAAACTGTCTTTTATTACAAGACGGCATTCGTCGTCTATATCTTCAACATCAGCCCGGTACGAATCACCGGTGGCTGTATTTATTATGTCAACCGTTTTACCGATTACTGCGCTTCTTTTTTTATACTCACGAGAAATATCCGCAATTTCATGACATTCAGAAAACCTGTTCAAGAATTCCGCTGCTATCTCTTCCCGAAGCCGGTCTTGTTTATCACTGCAAATCGCTCCTGCGATATCGCTGATCTCATTCGGGAAACCACCGTCGGGCGGATACACGTTGAATCCTATGCCCATTACGGCATATTTTATCTTCCCGCTGTCAAATACTGCCTCCGTAAGTATACCGCATACCTTTTTTCCGTCAATGAATATGTCGTTTACCCACTTTATCTGCGGAATTCTGTCTGTTGTTTTTTCTATAGCCATGCATGCAGAAACGGCGGCGTGAGTAGTGATATAGATTGCATTTTTAATATCTGTGTCGGGATGAAGCAGCACGCTTATATAAATTCCCGTGTCAGAGGGAGAATAAAACCTTCTCCCCATCCGTCCTCTGCCTGCCGTCTGGTGTCCCGCTATAATAACAGTGCCATCATCAGCGCCATCTTTTGCCATTTCACGCAGAAGCGTATTTGTTGAAGTCACGGTGTCAAATACTGAAACTTTGTATCCGCACGCCGCTCCGCGGAGTTTATTAATTAGAATTTTTTCACTTATCATCTGTAAAATCCGCTTTCGATAAGCTTTTCGTAATCTTTCAGTATTTTATAAGGCGCTTCGGGGTCTATCAGAGATGCAGTGCCTATCATTACCGCTTTTGCTCCCGCATACATAAACTCGATAACGTTTTCTGCGCTCATAATGCCGCCCATACCTATTACGGGGATTTTTACTGCGTGTGAGACTTGATATACCATCCGTAACGCAACAGGCATAACGGCAGGTCCGGAAAGTCCTCCGAAAACGTTTGCCAGAACGGGCTTCCCCGTTTTTATATCGATACGCATGCCAAGCAGTGTGTTTATCAGTGAAACGGCATCTGCTCCGCCGCTTTCTGCCGCAAGAGCCATATCCGTGATGCTCGTAACGTTGGGCGACAGCTTAACTATCAGAGGCTGACGAAGAACAGCCTTAACTTTTTTTGTTATCTCTTCTATCGTTCCTGCATCAGTCCCGAACGCAAGACCTCCGTTTTTAACGTTCGGACATGATATATTCAGCTCAACCATATCTGTTTCGGTCAGCGAAATTTTAGCTGCTGTGGCAACGTAGTCTTCTATCGTTTTTCCTGCGATATTGGCTATAACCGTTGCGCCTGCGCCCTTCAAAAACGGAAGTTCTTTCTCGATGAAACTGTCAACACCGGGGTTCTGTAGCCCTACGGAATTAAGCATTCCCGAAGGTGTCTCCGCAATTCTCGGCGAATCGTTCCCGTCTCTCGGCTCAAGCGTGGTGCCCTTGGTAGCTATCGCTCCCAATGCTGAAATCGGGAATATCTCATTCATTTCACGTCCAAAACCGCAAGTTCCCGAAGCGGTAATTATCGGGTTTTTAAGCGTTATTCCTGCAATATTAACCGATAAATCCATGTTTTAACCCTCATATTTCTCTGCAAAATTCAAAATGTATTCCATCGCTGACTGCCTGTCTGCATCCTTGAGCACTACGGATGTTCCGCCGCATTCTTTTTTGAATACAACGTATTTTCCCGCTGCGCCTGTTACTCCTATATCCGCCTCGGCAGCCTCGCCGGGACCGTTTACAACACATCCCATGACGGCGATTTTCAAGTGTTTTTTTATCCCTGCAAGCTTTTTTTCGAGCTCTGAGGCAAGACCTGAAACGTCAATCGTCGTTCTTCCGCATGTGGGACAAGCTACGATCTCTGCACCGTCATTTCTCAGACCGAGTGAACGTAAAAGTGCTTTTGCCGCGGTAACTTCTTCAACAGGCGGGGCGGAAAGCGAATAGCGGATGGTGCTTCCTATACCGTCAAGCAGCAGCGCGCCAATACCTGCGGAATTTTTGATCAATCCCGATTTTAGCGTTCCTGCTTCCGTTACTCCTATATGAAGAGGATACCTTTCTGTGTTATTTCTATCGAATATCCTGTATGCCTGAACGGTTTTTCTTACGTCAGAGCTTTTTATTGATACTATTATATCTCCAAAATCAAGTTTTTCAAGAATCTCAACGTTTTTCTTCGCGCTTTCCGCAAGTGCCTCGGGAAGGGGAGAAGAGTATTTTTTGAGTATGTCTTTTTCAAGAGAACCGCTGTTTACGCCTATCCTTATCGGTATTCCGTGCTCTTTTGCCTTTTTAACAACCTGTTTAATGTTTTCTGTTCCGATATTCCCGGGATTTATTCTTATTTTGTCTGCTCCGGCATCAATTGCGGCAAGAGCCATTCTGTAATCAAAATGGATGTCTGCAACAAGGGGTATATTCAGCTCTTTTTTCAGCGAAGCAAATAGTTCTGCGCTTTCACTGTCAGGGACTGAAACTCTCAATATTTCGCATCCCGCCTCCTCAAGCTCCTTTGCCTGAAAAACAAGCTCTCTGAACCGTGAGAACGGAATCGAGCACATCGACTGTATTGATACGGGAAAAGCGCCGCCTACCGGGACGGCGCCGACTTTTACGGTTTTATAATCCATCTGAAACACCTATACTATCGGGAAAAATATATCCTTGAACACAATTACCGCCATAAGAATCATCAAAGCCACGATTCCTGCAAAACTGATCGCAGCTTCCACCTTCTGCGGCACCCTTTTTCTGAAAATAAGCTCAATGAGAAGAAAAACAAACTTTCCTCCGTCAAGAGCGGGGAGGGGAAGAAGATTTACTACCGCAAGGTTGATCGAAATCAGCGCAACAAGAGACAGAAGCGTTTCAAATCCGGATTTTGCCGCCTGATAAATAACGGTTGATGTTCCGACAGGTCCCGAAACGTATTTTACCGAAAGCTTGCCCGTAACCATGTCGATTATCGTGTCATACATAAGTGTAACAAACGATCCTGTTCTGAATACGGAATGCTTAAGTATATTGATAAACGTCTTTTCCTCAGCCTTGACCTTGAAGTCGATATCAGGTGACGAGAGATCGTCGGCAGCCTGAAAAACAGGGAATTTCACGTCGTTCAATACGATCGTTTCTCCGTCGCGTTCAACGGTCAGATCAAGCGTGTCTTTATTGTAAGCCACAGAAAATGCGGTTGCGATATCTGTATATATTCCAATGTTTCTGCCGTTGACCTTTAATATTCTGTCTCCTGCCTGTAGTCCGCTTTTATCTGAAAGCGAGCCGTCAATAAACCCGCCTACAACTGTTGAGGGAAGACCGGAAGAAACCTTGAAATCTATTGACGCCACTTTTTTTCCGTTTTTCGTTCCCGTAGAAAAGGCAACGTCTTCAAGATATATCTCTTCACCTTTTCTTATAACTTTTATATCAAAAACGTTTTCTTCTCCGGAACGGGAAACGACTCTTTTGATGTCTCCTAAACTGTCAACCACAATGTCGTTTATCTCAATTATTCTGTCGCCGGCTGCAAGCCCTGTCTGCGAAGACAGCGCGTCCGGTTCAAATCCCAGAACCGTTGTTGATGCCGAGACTGTTGACATTATAACAAGCGCCGTTGTTATTGCAAAGCCGAGGATCAGGTTCATTGCGGCGCCCGCCACAACTATTATCATTCTTTTCCAGACGCTTTTTTTATTGAAAGCCCTGTCGTCGTCGCTGTCCTCTTCCTCGCCTTCCATCGCAACAAATCCGCCGATAGGCAAAAGCCTGATTGCATAGGTGGTTTCTTTGCCTTTGATTTTAAACAGGGTAGGACCCATACCTATCGCAAATTCGTTGACTCTCACGCCCGAAAGTTTTGCCGTAATGAAATGTCCGAGTTCATGTATAAGAATAAGCGCTCCAAGAACAAGAACCGTATATATTATCTGTAAAAGAATATCCATTTATTCTCCGGTGAAAATTGAATTTAAAAAGATTTTTATTTTTCCTGATCTTCTTTTATCTTGCGTATAACCTTCTGATACCCGTCTGCTCCGTACATGAGAGCTCTGTTGACACGGGATATCGTTGCCGTAGATGCTCCGGTTTTGCCTACTATCTCTGAATACTGCTTGCCTTCTAAAAGCATACGCGCAACAGTAAATCTCTGTTCCATGCTTTTTAATTCGGTAACTGTGCAGAGATCTTCCAGAAAAGCATAGCAATCGTCGGGTGTTTTTAAGGAAAGGATCCCGCGAACGAGAATATCCATTTGTTCATTTCTTAGTTTATCTATCATAACGGCCATCCTGTTAATATGTCTGATAAGTGAATTTATTCGTCTCTTCTCCTCGAAGCCAGAATCTCTCTTCTTGACTGCTCATACATTTCCTGTCTTCTGAGCCTTCTGAGCTTGTCGCGTTTCCTTCTTCTTGCATTTGAGATAAAGAACAGAAGGACGAGCGCTCCGATAGCGATCAGTATAATCGCAAGAATGATAAGAAATACTTTCAAACCCGTGGGCATACCCTTTTTAACTTCTGTTTCAGCCTTCGGTTCAGATTCTTCATTTGCTGCCTCGGGTGTCGTTCCTGCGGCTACCGGAATGGGGTTCGTCAGCTGCTTCTCTGTGTGATTGAGTGAAAACGTGCCTATGTTCGGATACATATATGTTCCGTCTGCAACAGACAAAGTAACTGAAGGAGCGATGTCATACCAGCTGTAAGTGTCGTTAATGTTAGTCTTAAATACTACATCTGACTCCGCAACTGAATTATGCCTCAGATAATACATATCGCTTGCGGGACTTACAGCGACCGTAGCAACAACACTGTCGTTTTCCACCACCTTCGATACTGTGGGCTTGACTTCTGCTGTCGTGATCGGTGTTTTAACAAAATTGTCGAATCCATAGTCAAGCAGAGCTCTCAGATCGCTGAATCGGTTAACTCCTGATGTCGAACCGAGAACGACTGCCACAAGAGTTTTATCTCCTCTTCTCGCAACGGCAACGCCGGTATAGCCTGCCGGGACCGTATATCCGGTCTTACCGCCGATTATGCCCTCATAGTATTGAGGATCTGCGCCTTTAAGCATCGAAAAACCTGTGGAAATAGTCAATACTTCCGTTTTTTTGTTATCCGGCGGAACTTCATAGATTATGGTCGAAAAAATCTTCAGGAATTTTTCGTTCGTAATGGCAAATCTTGTTATCTGAGCCATATCAAAAGCGGTGGTCAAGTGGTTTTCATCGGGAAGTCCGTGCGGATTCGTAAAGTGCGTGTTTTTTGCCCCGAGTTCTTCTGCTCTCTTATTCATCAGCTCGGCAAAAGCTTCAACAGAACCGGAAACAGCTTCCGCAATACAGTTTGCAGCATCGTTTGCCGACTCTATTATCGTTGCATACATCAGGTCTTCCATCCTGATGTTCTCTCCTGCGGTCAGCGCAATGTGCATGCTGTCAGAATAATCGGGTTTGTCCATGATCGTTGCGTTTGCAGATACGGTAACCACTTCATCCGGATTTGCGTTTTCAACGGCGAGAAGAACTGTCATTATTTTCGTTATGCTTGCAGGATAAAGCTGCTGATCCATATTCTTTTCGATCAGCACCTGCCCGGTAGTCGCATCCATAAGAACATATGCTCCGGCTGTGATTCCTTCGGGCATTGCAAATACACCCGCAGGGACCAGAGTAAATATCATGGCAAGTATCGTCAAAGTGCAAAGCAGTTTGATTATCTGTCTGTGCATTTCCTATCGTCTCCTGTCGTATTATCCGCTCTGCGCATAATTTACGCAGGGTCGGCTTTTATTTGTGTATACATTGATATTATATAATATTTTATCACATTAGTCAAGTAGCAAAATTAATAAATTTACCGCTTGACAATAATCGTATTATGTTGTATAATGATAAATGTGGAATTGTAAACAGTATTTTTTCGTGTTTCGGAGAATTATTATGAAAAACAGATTTGCCGTATATCTTGTTCTCGGTATCTTTCAGATAATATCGGGGCTTTTGGGCTCATATTTTGTTTTTGTCGTTTCCGGCGCATTCATGCTTTTCAAAGCTCTCTCCGAATTTGCTCGCAGCGCAAAAACACCTCTCAGGATCATTATTTGTTCCGTTTTTGCCCTCCTTGATCTTTATTGCCTTTATTATTCGTTTATAATGCTCATTTCTCAGATAGATTACGCCGCATTCCGTCCAGCAACATGGATCGTTATTCCCATTGCGGTAACACTGATAACGTTGATAGCACTGTTTGTCTTTTCTAAAGACGCTGCATCCGACCCTGATACGACCGATAACTCGGCTGCAATAATTCAGACTGAGAGCTCGATTGAAGACCTTACTGTTTTTGTCCTCATCTTCATCGGATGGATCGGCACCTTCGTTTTTGAGTTTTTCTTTGAATATTCCGCCGCATTCTGCATCGCGGTATGCCTGCTGAAAAACGTATATAAAACACTTTTTCCCAAACAAACAAAAACCACAACAACACAGTTATCCGAACAGCAGACTATTTCACCTGTTTCGGATCAGCCCGTAAAGGAAACATGATATGTTTGAAAAAAATATAGGTATAGATCTCGGAACAGCCTCTGTCCTTATCTACGTTAAGGGCAAAGGTATCGTATTGCGCGAACCTTCCGTAGTTGCAATAGACAGAACGACCGGCAAGATACTCAAGGTAGGCGTTGAAGCACAGGAAATGCTAGGAAGAACTCCGGGCAACATCCTTGCTATCAGACCGCTGCGCGACGGCGTTATCTCGGATTATGAAACAACTGAGAGAATGCTTAAATATTTTATAAAACGCGTAAACGGCCATTCCATTTTCAGACCCAACATCGTCGTTTGCATCCCTTCCAGGATCAATGAAGTTGAAGAGCGTGCTGTTCGTGACGCCGCCCTCAATGCGGGTGCAAAATCTGTCGAGCTTATTGAAGAACCGATGGCAGCTGCGATAGGGGCGGGTATAGATATATCAAAACCCCGCGGTGTCATGGTTATAGATATAGGCGGCGGCACTGCCGATATTGCTGTTATCTCCCTCGGCGACGTAGTCGTTTCCGAAAGCGTCAAAGTTGCAGGCGACAGATTTGACGAAGCGCTTGTGAAATTCATAAGAAAAGAATGGGGAATCCTTATAGGCGAGCGCACCGCTGAAGACATCAAGATCCGCATAGGCTGCGTTTCTCCCCGTCCTGAGAAACTATCCATGACCGTTCGCGGCAGAGACCTTACGTCCGGTCTTCCGCGTGAATTTACCATTACTTCCGAAGATACTATGGAAGCATACCAGGAACCCGGAAGAAGCGTCGCAGAAGCCACACATGACGTTCTTTCACGCACTCCTCCCGAACTTATCGGAGATATATCTCTCGACGGTATTATTATGACCGGAGGCGGAAGTCTTCTTTACGGATTTGACAAAATGATCGCCGAATACGTCGGTATCCGCGTTTCTGTTGCCGAAGACGCGGTATCATGCGTAGCGAAGGGAACCGGCGCTGCTCTTGAGCTTGTCAGCGATCTTTCTTCCATCAAAGCCAATTCTCCGAATAAAAAGCTTTGGGGCTGATTATTCTTTTGGGACAATACTTATAATAAACATAAAGCAATATCCCGAAAGCGTTCGGCTTTCGGGATATTCTTATCTTTATCTTCTTGCTTTTCTCTTTTTTTCGTCTCGAACTTCAAAATCATCTTCAATTTCTTTTTTCCAGTTTGCCTGCAGCGGAGCGCATCCTCTTACGGTTTCGATCGCTTCGCTCAATACCTTGAAGTTGAGCCTTGTTCCGCACCTGTCTGCCCTGTAATTTACTGCTCTGTCTTCATTTATTCCGAAATGCCTTGCAGTTTCTACGGCGTCTATGTTTGCTCCGAGGAACAAAAATTCCCATCCGTTTTTATCTTTTTGCTTCTCTATCATACTTTTTACCGTTTTACTGTCATATTCTCTGCTCGCATTTTCCATTCCGTCTGTCGTAATTATAAATATCGTGTGCTCCGGAACGTCTTCTTCTCTTGCGTATTTATGAACATTCTGAATATGATGTATCGCTCCGCCTATAGCGTCTATCAGAGCAGTACATCCGCCTACTGTGTAATCTCTGTCTGTCATCGGTTCCAGCTTTTTGATATCGACTCTGTCATGCAGCACTTCGCTTTTGTTGTCAAAAAGAACCGTTGATACGATCGCCTCTCCGTCGGCTTTTTTCTGCCTTTCAAGCATAGAATTGAAGCCTCCTATAGTATCGCTTTCAAGTCCGCTCATCGATCCGCTTCTGTCCAGAATAAATACGATTTCAGTTAACCCTTTTTTCATTTCAATATCCTCCGTAAAATAAATATAGCTGTTCGGTTGATCACCTTACAGCTATATTATATCTTATTCGGTTTTCATTTTGGTCGCATAAAAAGCGACAATTAAATATCGGATATATCTGAGTCCGGTATAATATAGAATTTATAATCCGGGTATTCCGCCGTGATCTCTTTCATAAGCGTCGATATCGCTTCATCTTTTTTTATATCATAGCTTAATACTACGTCAAACCTTGCGGACTTTTCTGCCGTGTCCGCGTGAAATCCGTGAAGCTGCAGTGCCCAGTCGTGAGACAGAACGATTTTCTGTATGTTGTTTCTCATTTTTGCGATATCATCGTCGCCCGTATTATAAGAATACACACCTACGCCCATCAGAATAACGCCTGTTTCCTTATAAACGCTCATTTCTATTTTCCTTGTCAGCTTGTCGACCTCTTCAACCGTCATAACGTCGGGCAGTTCGATATGGACAGAGGCATAGTTTTTGTCCGGTCCGTAGTTGTTTATCAAAAGGTCATATGCTCCTCGTACCTGCGGTTCGGCGGTTATAATCCTTTTTATCTCTTTTGTCAGCTCTGCATCTGCACGTCTTCCAAGTATATCGGTCAGAGTATCCGTCATCATTTCAAATCCGGATTTTATTATCATGATCGAGATAATTATTCCGACGTAAGGTTCAAGTGATATATTGAATATCTTGAATATTATCGCACATGCAAGAACCGATGACGACAGGATCGCATCATAAAGCGCGTCTGAACCCGATGCAATAAGCGCACCGGACGATACGTTCTGTCCCTGTTTTTTTACAAATGCACCGAGAATCAGCTTTGCTGCTATCGCAACCGCAATAATGACGAGCGAAATTATGGAATAATCGGGCACTTCAGGTTCGATTATCTTTTTTATCGACTCTGTCAAAGACGTTATACCTGCATATAATACAAGTGCCGCAACGATCATAGAACTTAAATATTCTATTCTTCCGTGTCCCAGAGGATGCTTTTTATCCGGTGCTCTGCCTGCAAGCTTTGCGCCTATGATCGTTATTACCGACGACAGCGCATCCGACAGATTGTTTACTGCGTCAAGTGTTACGGCGATGGAATTTGATATTATACCGATTATCGCCTTAAAAACAGAAAGAAGCACGTTCGTTATTATGCCTATAGCGCTTGTTCTTACTATCGCTTTCTCGCGTTCGGCTACGTTTATTGCAAAATCATCCATATTTATTCCTCCGTTATTACCGCTATTTGGGTAGTCTGTAATTTATCTGGTTTATGCCCCGAGAAGATTCTGGTCAAATGAAAACAGAGCTTCGTTTATCTCAAAAACGTCGTATATACCGTGAGAAATGAAGTATTCTATGATTATATCGAATTTGTTTGAGTGAGACAATGCAAATCCTGCCTTCATAAGCATCTCGTTCGTTTCTTCAATAGAAAGTTCAAGCGCTACCGCAAATGCGATCGCCGTCTGTTTGCTCGGCCTGTAAAGCTTGTCGCTTCTAATCTTCGAAAACAGCTTTCTGTCAATATTCGCTTTTTTGTAGCATTCTGCGTCACTCATTCCTGACTCGTCTATTTTGCGAAGCAGCATCTCTGAAAAGCTTTCGTCTATCTGTTCAAGCGCGGATTCCAGCGAAGAGGCTTTCTTTTCCGCTCTTCCGCTCATGCCCGAAACAGTAGTCGGGATCATTGCGCATTCGTCGTATCCTTCAAACGAATCGTTTTCCGATATCCTTGACATTCTCCTCTTCGGAGAATGTCTTTTCGCTTCTATCCGCTGAAAAAGGACGCTTTCTTCCGAAATCCCGAGGTCAATATACGAAAACAGCTCGTCAAAATGGGCATTTTCTTTGTTCAGGATATTTTTATCTTCAATTGTTATGAATACGGCGATATCTTCGCTTTCACTGCAATTCGATATCGCTTCTTTTGCAATGTCCAAAAGCTTTGAAGAATTCAGAAGCTTCCGTTTTTCTCCCAAAAGTGGGATCATTACCGACTCCGCATGTGCTTCCTTTGCGATTTTAAGTGATTTTTCGTAACATTCACGCAAGAGCGCTTCAATATTTACACCTGAACTTTTCGGCGGAACAGTCGTCGTTATTAAAACAGGTGAATTTGTGCCTCCGGATAAATACGTATCGCCTGCTTTATGCTTTTTTAATATGTTCTGCCGTTTTTCTGTTACAACAGCATCGATTTTATGCTCTGTCCGTTTATCCGTAAAAAATAACGGCATATTCTCATCTCTCCTGCCGTAAAATATTTATATTGTTAAGGTATTAACTTATATAATACCACTTTTATTTAGTAATGTCAAGTCATTCTCAAACAACGGATAAATGCCCCAAAAAAAACGGACTCCCGAAGGAGCCCGTATGGTCATGGCATGGTTACTTCCTGAGAATTTCGTAAACAGTCGCGTTTATTCTTTCTGCGGTGTTTTTACTGTCTGCCGTGATCGTAATGAGCTCTGCAAGGTTATCATTTATGCTGATAAGGTTCGTGCAGGCGTCAAGCAGAATGAAACCGTAGCATACGGATACAAAAGCGAGTATTACGCCGCCGATCATTATAAAGATACCTGCTATTACAGCTGCAGCACCGCTTATCGCAGGAACAATGATATCTCCGGCTGCCTGGTTTGCTATGGATGCAAGTGAACCGGCGGACATTACCGTGATTCCGAGTATTATTCCCATAAGCACGATCGTTGCGAATGAGAACCACAAAAGAACTTTAGCGAACGTTATCCATCCGCCGCCTTTGCCCTTTTTAACGGTATATGTTTTATTCTGACCGAGATTCGGCGGGGGAATCACTACCGTTCTCTGAGCAGGGGCGGTATATCCGTTCTGCGGCTGAGAAACAGGAGCATTTACGGGCGCTCCGCATGAAGGACAAACGTTTGCTCCGTTTTCGATATTGGCTCCGCAATTGTTACAAATCATTTTTTTTACCTCTTTCTTTATGAAATATGTTATTGACAAAGCATAAAAACTGTGCTATAATCATCCAAAAGTCAATATTGCTTTGGGGTACCGGAATTATTGAAGGTTGAGAAACACCCATTGAACCTGATGAGGTTAATACCTCCGTAGGAAAAGCAGATAATACGTCGTTTCATGTTCGCGGTATTTCTGCCGCGGATTTTTTGCTTTAATATTGATTTTAATTCTTTATAAAGGAGTTGCTTTTTATGGAAAGCACAAACAAGGCTTCGTCCTCTCAAAAAAACGGAAATACAAAAATCAAACGTCTTGTCCTATGCGCAATAATGATCGCGCTTGCAACGGTCCTTAGCATTTTTCCGACAATTAAGGCTCCACTCGGCGGTTCGATCACTCTGGGCAGTATGGTGCCCATAATGCTCGTCTCTTTCGTTTACGGACCCAAATGGGGTATTCCCGTTGCCGTTGGTTACTCCGTCATTCAACTGCTTCTTGATATTGCGGCTGTTGCGACATGGGGACTTACTCCGGCAGTTTTTGTCGGTTGCCTCATTATTGACTATATCCTTGCTTTTTCCGTTCTTTCGGTCTGCGGATTTTTCACAATGGGAAAAACCACTCTTCCCCGCGTAATACTCGGAACTTTGACGGCCGGTCTTCTGCGGTATCTTTTCCACATTATTTCCGGGTATCTCTTCTTCGGCGCGTGGGCGGAAGAAGGCTTCACTCCGCTAACGTGGGCATTCGCTTATAACGGTGCATATATGATTCCCGATATCGCTATTTGTATCGTTATCATGTGCGCCCTCTATAAACTTTTGCCGAAATTCAAAGAAATGTAATCATTTTCGGTATATACCGGACGGCGAAGAGCGCTGGTTACCGTATCGCGTCAGTGTTTGTCAATGAAACGACGGCAGACTTTGCACGAATGCGAGAACAGACTCTTTCGCCGTTTTTTTATTTATTCAGTCGTCTCTTTTCGACAGACTGGCTATCACGTCTCTGTAAACTCTGTAAGGATCGTTTCTGAATCCCGATATCATTATATCAGCCTGTGCTTTTGTCGGGGCGAACATAGTTACTTCAAAAAGCGGCGATCCTTCGTCCGTAAGTGCAAAATATACGTCAAAACCTCCGTCGGACCTTTCTTTGCATGATGAAGATATTCCCAGATCTTTTCTCAGCTTTGCCACTTCTTTAGCCGTCGTCAGAATAAGCTTTTCCCGCAGAGTAGGGGAAAGGTCTCTTCCCAGCGCGTCAACTATTTCTATGCCTGTTTTTTGAAGCACAGCATATTCCGTGTCTTCGTCTGTTATCAGCGCTACGTGCCCTCTGTCTCGAAGCTCATAAAGCTCTCCCGAGGTCCCAAGCTGACCGACACCGCATTCGTTCAGTATCTGAGCAACGGTTGAGCTCGGAAGGGGACATCCCGCAGAACGCAGGGAAAACAGGATCATCATTTTTATCTGCTGATTGTCGTCTATCATTTTTTATCCTTTATTTATATGTTTCATCGCCCGAAAGTCTGCGAACGGTGAAAATAGACGGGATCATCTGCTCTATTATACACTTGTCGCTTGAAGTTCCGTATGATTCCAATACTTCTACGGGAGACATGTTTGACAGATTTGAGTAAAGACTGTTGAGTACCGCGTCTCCGCCGTCAGGCCAGAAGCTGTATTTGCAGTTCTTGCTCATTTCCATCAGTATCTGATAATCTCTTTCGTCGCTGAAAACGTTTGTTTCATAATATCTTGCTATCGATTCCGCATCGGGGTATTCCTCGAGAGGAGACCATATCTCGTCTATCAGTATTGCAGAGCATTCTATCTCTTTTGCGTAGACGGGAATAGAAAGCGTTTCTGCTTTTTCGTAAAATCCGACGTATTTCGTCGCGTCACCGTAGGGACCCGAAGGGAACGGAAGAAGACCGAAATTGTTTACTTTATATGCGATCTTATCAAATATCTCTCCGGACGATGTGAGAAGCATAGCCGCTTCGTTATTCATAAACTGATTCGTATAGTTCCAGTCACCGTATCCTGTGTCGGTAAATTTGAACATATACTCGTCATAGTTTGCAATAACGTCTTTGACCCATGTAAGAGCTTCGATTCCTGCCTCAGACGTCCAGCCGCAGTGGTATTCCGAAACGTCGTCATTGAATTCTGCAAACGTTGTTCCGTTATTCAGAAGCGCGGAACGAATAAAATGCTTCAGGCACGCCGCAAGCCCGTATATAGGCGTCGCGCGCGTTTTGTCCGTGCAGTCTACCGCGACTTCCATCATCTTTTCGCGGGTCCATTCTCCCTGTTCATATAATTCACGCAGGTCGTAATAGCCGAACATTCCTGTTATATCGGAATTGAATACCATCGGGTAGAATATTGCAGGTCCCATATTCATCCATGATACGGGAACAACACCGCACATTTTACCTTTGCACATAAGAAATTCCCATACGTTCGGTGCGCCCCACTTTGACTCATCATAAATATTAATGTAGTCTGAAACGTATTCCATATCCAGCAGTCCGCCGAGGTTGCCAAACTCTCGTATCTGAGCAGGATCGGTAAATATGATGTCCGCAAGAGAGTCTCCCGTGGCGAGTGTTGCTGCAAGAAGCGTTTTGAACGTGGTGTCTGCGCCTATATACTTAAGATTGATTGTGCAGTTATGGCTGTCCGCAACGTTTTTCACTCTTGTGAGCGCGTTGTCAGCAAGGTTTGTGTCTCGAAGATAATACAGCGGGTGCTCGTCTATAACTGAAGTCTGCAGAATATAAAAGTCGTGTCCTGTCCAGTCTGCGTTATCCGTCGCTCCGAGGCTCTGTTCAAAAACCTCCTCGTTATTTCCGGCAGAGCAGGAAACAAGAAGTGTGAGTATCATTAATACGGCAATCAGAAATGCTGTTTTTTTCATACCGGAAATCCTCCCGAAATAATTTTGATCTGTGTATTGATTATACTATAAATATTATAAAATGTCAACATAAAACACGTGTAACAGACTGCTAAATCTTTACTTGACCGGAATCCATACCCTCATCTGATTCCTGCCTCTGTTGGCCCACAAGCTGTAGGGTATTCCGAAAAGCTCGGTTTTTGCCATTTCAGGCGCCTTATCACTGTAAAGAGCTGTCTGAGCTTCTCTTCTGAAGCCGGGAACGGTCATCGTCCTTGTTCCACCCAGTAACGATGGATCGTATCCGTTGAGAGAAGGACTCTTTTCTGTGTCGATATAAAGCGAAAGAACGTCTCCCTTATTGTCCACACCTTCAAAACAGTAAACAAGAGGCCCTGCGCATACAGCAGCCTTGCCCGAGAGCGCGGGAACTTTTTCTGAAGCATAAACATATCTCGGTGAAATATCAAGAGTCAGCGATATCTCGTCTCCGTCATTCACCTTAACGGTTACGTAGCCTTTTTCGAACGCCGCTTTGATTCCCGCACCATTTTTTGAAATTTCGTATTTTCTGCTCCAGCCCGGTATTCTTACAGACAGATTGCCGCTTCCGGTTACAGAATATTTAATATTGCCGGAATACGGATATTCCGTGCTGCAAATAACTTTCATTCCGTTGTCGAAAGATACTTCACCAGCAGCATAAAGGTTGCAGAAGACGGTATCGTCATTTTCTCCGTATGCGTATTTTCCTATCGAAGATATGAGCCGTGCAGCATTCGGGGGACAGCATGCGCACGCGTGCCATCCGAAACGTGTCAGCCTGATATGACGCTGTGTCTGAGCAACTTCTGAAATGCCGGGCACCGCTTCAAGAGGATTTACGTAGAAAAACTCCTTGCCGTCTGTCTGAATACCCGCAAGAACGGTATTGTAAAAGGCGGTCTCCATCACGTCCGCATACTCTCCGTTGATATCGTCTTTGAGCATTCTTTGTGCAAACATCATAAGTGCGATAGATGCGCACGTCTCGGCGTATACTGTGTCGGACGGCAGATCATAATCAGCAGAAAAAGCTTCTCCGTGACATGTGGAGCCTATTCCTCCGGTTATATACATGCGTTTTTGGGTAATACTTTCCCATAATCTTCTGCATGCATCCGACAGCTCTTTGTCATCCGTTTCATTCGCAACGTCTTTCATACCCGAATAAAGATACGCCGCCCTTACGGCGTGCCCTTTCGCGTCAGAAAGCTTCCTCAGAGGCATATCCGATTGCTGGTATTCATAATTCGACGGATTGTTTCCCCAGATATACCAGTTGCGGTTTTTTATCTCTTTTTCATAATAGTGGGGGTCTTCTCCGCGGCAGTCGATAAAATGTTTTGCAAGTTCAAGACAGTGCTTATTACCTGTTAAGTAATATAATTTCATCAGCGCAAGCTCAACTTCGGGATGTCCCGGATAACCCTCTGCTTTTTCCGAAATGAAATGATTGTAGATGTGCTCCGCATTCTTTAGCATAACGTCAAGAAGCTTCCTTTTTCCGGTCGCTTCATAATATGCGCATGCGGCTTCCATCATATGTCCTGCGCAGTAAAGCTCGTGCGCTTCAAGAAGATTCTGCCAGCGACGATCGTTCTGCAAAACGGTAAATCTCGTGTCCAGATATCCGTCGGAGTCCTGTGCGGCGGCAACTATGTCTACTACTTCATCGATCTTCTCTTCGATCTCTCTGTCATGAAATACCGCAATCGAATAAGACGCGGCTTCTATCCATTTCGCAACGTCGCTGTCCTGAAAGACCATGCCGTAAAAGTCGCCGTGTTCTTCTCCTTTGAGCGCTTTTGCCGCATTTATGAAATTTTCAATTGCTCCGCTTTTTTCTACGCCCTTGATCTCATCTTTTAAAACGTGGTACTGGTAAGGTATCATCTCGTCGTGAATGAGTTTCTGATAGCGAAGCATGAATCCTGCAGGATGATAGCTTTTGATTGATATATTTTTCATCGGTTAACCCCCACATTACCTGTCTTTCAGCTTTTTCAGCCTCTTCATTACGTCGTTTTCACCGCGTCCGAAATAATCGTGAAGTCTCTTGTATTCTTCAAAAAGCTCATCGTAAACCGCTTTTGCTTCTTTATTCGGAACATACTTCACGTCGCTTATCGATCCCATCTCATCCGCCGCTTCGAAAACAGAATCGTATCCGCCTCTTTCTTTGCCGGCAGCAACAGCTCCGAATATCGCCGAGCCCAGCGCAGGCGCCTGAGAAGATCCGCTGATCCTTATTTCAAGACCGGTAACGTCGGCATATATCTGCATCGTTTCGGGACTTTTTGCCGCTATTCCTCCTGCAGCATATAATCCTGTAACGGGAACACCGTGATTTTCATAGTTTTCGATTATCATTCTCGTGCCGTATGCGGTCGATTCAACGATCGCTTTATATATCTCTTCCGGCTTTGTTGCAAGCGTAAGACCGAGTATCATGCCCGAAAGATCGACGTCAACAAGTATTGAACGGTTTCCGTTCCACCAGTCAAGCGCTAAAAGTCCGCTTTTGCCCGCGGGTATCATAGCTGCTTTTTCCGCAAGGAGCTGCTGCGCGGAAAGCCCTTTTTCTTTAGCCTCTGCGGCATATTCGGCATTAAGAAGATTATCAGTAAACCACGCAAAACTGTCGCCTACACAGCTTTGTCCCGCTTCATATCCTATCATTCCGGGAAGAATTCCGTCTTCCACAGATCCGCATATTCCAGGCACATATCTGTCTTCGTCCGAAACAAGCATATGACATGTTGATGTTCCCATGATCATAAGCATATTTCCTTTTTCTTTCATGCCAAGCGCGGGAACCGTAACGTGTGCGTCAACGTTTGCTACAGCAACGGCTGTTCCTTCGCAAAGTCCTGTCAGCATCGATGCATCTTTCGTTATCTCTCCCGCTTTGGATCCGATCGCGGTAACGGGACAGGAAAGCTTTTCTTCTATAACGTTTTCAAGCCTTTTGTCAAGCGCTGCAAAGAATTCTTTTGAAGGAAATCCGTCCCTTTTGTTCCACATCGCCTTATATCCGGCAGTGCAGGAATTCCTCGTCTCTTTGCCGCAAAGTCTGCTTATTACCCAGTCTGCCGCTTCAACAAAAGAATCCGCAGCATCATAAACGTCCGGAGCCTTGTCAAGCGTCTCCCATATTTTCGGAAACATCCACTCAGAGGATATCTTGCCTCCGTAAGCATTTATCCACTTCTCGCCGCGCGCATGCGCCGTTTCGTTCAGCCTGTTTGCTTTATCCTGAGCTGCATGGTGCTTCCACAGCTTTACATAAGAATAAGGGTTGCACCTGAATTTATCGGTAAAGCAGAGAGGCGTTCCGTCTTTATATACCGGCAGCATCGTGCACGCCGTAAAATCGATACCGATACCGATTATATCTTTCGGGTCAACTCCGCTTTTATTGATAACGTCAGGTATCGTCACGCTCAATACGTCAAGGTAATCCTGCGGATGCTGAAGAGCGAAATCCTGCGGCAGCTCACCGAAAAGTTTTTTTGCAAAATCGGAATCTGCGGTAATTACCGCGTGAGGATACTCATATACCGAACAGCATATTTCATCCGGTGAACCTACTTTGAAAAGAGCGGTCCTTCCTGAAAGAGTTCCGAAGTCGGTGCCGAGAGTGTATTTCATAAAAACCTCCGAATTAGTGACTGTCTGTATTTCTTATGATATAATTATATCGTATTTTAAAAAAATGTCAATAGGAAAAAGCAGACAGGGGAAACATGCGTAAAAGTTTTGCATCCCTGAACTCCTCAATCCGTCCGATTAGGGTCAGATTTTAAATTTTTCTTTAATATCCTTAATATGCACTTGCTTTTTTCGGATTTTTATAGTATAATATGTATAATCGGGTTTATGTGTATTTTTAATATCCTTAATTTGAAAGGCGTTCGGTGTTATGACAGAACAAAATGAAATAATAAACGCATTTATCAAACTTTACGGTGGCGATTCATCGGATGTAAGAGTATTCTCTTCTCCCGGACGCGTAAATCTGATCGGAGAACATACAGACTATAACGGCGGCTTCGTTTTCCCTGCCGCGCTTTCCCAGTCATCAACTGTTGCGGTCAGAAAAACAGATACAGGCTGCATCCGTATAGCCGCAACCGATCTCCCGGACAGAGTCGTTCTTGATATAAACAAGCTTGCAGACTACAAAAACCTTTCATGGGGCAACTATCAGGCAGGCGTTGCATATGTCATGCAGCAGCAGGGTTATTACATCCAGTCTTGCGATATTCTTTACAACGATACTGTGCCTTTCGGCGCTGGACTGTCGTCGTCCGCAGCAATCGAAGTCGTTATGGCGCTCACGCTTGCTCAGTTTTCTTACGAGAAGGGCGTTACCGATATTCCGAATATGATCGAGCTTGCCAAAACCGCACAGAAAGCCGAAAATATATACTGCGGCGTCAACTGCGGCATTATGGATCAGTTCGCCTCCGCTATGGGCAGAAAAAACCATGCGATCTTCCTTGACTGCAAGGACCTGAGCTTCAAATATGTTCCGCTTGATCTTAACGGATATAAAATCGTTATAGGCAATACCAATAAAAAACGCTCTCTTGCCGAATCAAAATATAATGAAAGACGAGCCCAGTGTGAAGAAGCTCTTTCGCAGCTTAAACTCGCATACCCCGACGCAGAATGTCTAAGAGATATTTCGGCAGATCAGTTTGAAGACGCAAAAACTCTTATTTTGAACGATATCTGCCGTATGAGAGCTGAGCACGTTATCTTTGAATGCGACAGAGTGCTCAAATCGGTCGAAGCTCTCGATAAAGGAGACCTTCGTGCTTTCGGAAATCTTATGACCGCCTCTCATATATCACTTCGTGACCTTTACGAGGTAACCGGCAATCATCTCGATATAATGGTCGAAGAAAGCCTTGCGATCGAAGGATGTATCGGCGCCAGAATGACCGGCGCAGGCTTTGGCGGCTGCACGGTAAGCATCGTTGCCGATTCTGCCATTGACAGATTTATTTCTGAGGTTGGCAGAAATTATGAATCCCGCACCGGAATAGTTCCCGCTTTTTATATTACCGAAGCAGGGGATGGAGGCCGCGAAATCCTGTAAAAAAACGGCGACCGTATTAACGGTTGCCGTCTTTATACCTTTTATTCTGTTTTTGATATCTCGATCAGAGAAAAATATTTGTTTATACCTGCAACTATACCGCTGACTATCTTTTCCTGAAAACCCGGGTCATTCATCGCCTTGTCGTCTGAAGGACACGACGAAAAACCCATTTCCAGCAGAATTATCGGTACTTTGCAGAACGCAAACATCGACGATCTGTCTATCGGGTCGATACCTCTGTTTTTAAGCCCGGTAGCGTTTGAATATTCGCGCAATATTACCGTAGCGGCATGCTTTGAAAGATATTCAAGCCTTTCGCTTGGGTATCCGCTCCATATTTTAGGAACGAGCGCAAGCGCTCCGCTTTGCTTTGGATCTTCATCATATGAATTGCAGTGAAGCGATATCATAAGATCGGCATTGTTTCGGTTTGCTACCGCTGCTCTTTGTGATCCGGACAGCTTTTCCTCAATATCGGGATGGCTAAGATAAACAGTATATCCCAGTTTTTCAAGCGCCGCTTTCAGCTTGTCCGCTATCTCGTGAGTAGTCTGGTACTCCGGGATTTTCGTTTTGCTTCCTTCCGTACCTATTGTCAGCAGTGAATTGTGGACCCACGAAGAATTGTTTGCAGGATCAAGATACGGCGATAGCCATACGTCCGATTTTCGTGTATCTGTCTGATGCCCCGCATCTATTACGATCACTCTGTCTGTCCTGTTTGAGCCCAGAACAGGGTTGTCATCTGCAAATGATTTATACGGCGTGTTTTCGGTATAATAAACTTGCGGCAATACCTGATCTGCTTTATAATTCAGATCTATACTGTCGTTCGGGTCAAGTGTCGAAGGATCGATCAGAGCAGACAGATCGAATATGTCTACATTCTCGTTGCCTGTCTCTTCGTTTGATGTCGCTTCTTCGCCGTTCCATTCATTCGTGATAGGTTCGTCGGTTTTTGTGAGTTCTTTGGAATTGCGATCTATAAAGCTCATTATCATCCAGACAAGCAAAACGGCTATTATTGCAATCACAGCAAAAAATGCTATCTGTTTTATTCTCTGTTCCCGTCTGCGCTTTTTCAGCTGCCTTTGCCTTTCGGCATATTGCCTTCTCTGCCGTTCAAGCTGCTGTTGCCGTTGACCGGGAAGAGGAATACGTGTTCTTGTGTTCAAAATACAGCTTCCTTTATGACGATATATTTCTATACTGACGGTATTATATCAAATAATGACGACAATGTCAAGTTCTGTAATACTTCAAGTTATTACTGCAATTATAATAATTTACATCGGCGGTGAAACAATGGTGAAAAAATCCGATATTGTTCTTTCTTTTCTGTTTCTGATATTTATATTTGTTTTCGGCATTCTGTTTATAGCGTTACCTGATGCCGATTTTTCCGAAAGCGAAAACAGAATTCTGGCAAAAGCTCCCGAAGTATCTCTGAAATCTGTTTTTGACGGTTCTTTTGAGGTCGGATTTGAAAACTATCTTACCGATCAGTTCCCGTTCAGGGACTTCTGGGTCCGTTCAAATACTGCTGTTTCGATATATGCTCTCGGCAAAAAGGATATCAACGGCGTCTATCTGGGTAAAGACGGATACCTCTTTGAGAAATTCGAAAATATCGGAAAAGACAGAATGCAAAAACAGATCGACGCACTCACTGCATTTTCTCAGAGACTTAGTGCGCCTGTTTATTTCGCTATCGCGCCCAATTCCATAGCTATATTCAGCGATAAACTCCCTGCGTTTGCTCCGGCAGAAAAAGAATATGACGGTGAAATTCTTTCAAATCAGCGTAAATATATAAATCTTTTTTATTCGTCTCTTCCCGATACCGTCACAACCGTAGATCTTGCGTCCGCTCTTGAAAAACATAAAGACGAGTATATTTATTATCGCACCGACCATCACTGGACAACTCTTGGCGCATTTTACGCATATGAAAAAATATGTGAGGCGCTCTGCGTTGCACAAAATTCTGTCGATGACTATACTGTCACTCCCGTCAGCGACTCTTTTTACGGAACACTGTTTTCAAAAGGCAACTTCCCCGTATCTCCTGATACGATAACTCGCTTTGATATAAACACACCTGTAAATTATACCGTCGTATCGGACGGAGAAGAAAAACCGTCTTTATACGATGAAAGCTTCCTTGAAAAAAAAGATAAATATTCATACTTTATGTCCGGAAATCCTGCGCATCTTACTGTAAATACAGAAGCGGGAACAGGTAAAACAGCTGTTTTTATCAAGGATTCCTATACTCACTGCCTTCTTCCTTTCTTCCTTCCGTACTTCGATACCATTCATATGATAGACCCCAGATATATAAACGCAAATCTGACGGATTATGTTTCGGAACTGTCTCCTGACTGTGTGATCGTTATTTACAATGCAAAAACTCTTTCTGAAGATACAAGCTTTATAAAACTCGGCTATACTCCACGCGGCAGCGCTGCCGAATAAGAAATCGAAAGGAGATTATTATATGATAAACCGCCTCGTGTTCAGAATAGCTCTTTCCGCTATGTTTCTTGCTCTCGGTCTTGTTCTTCCCTTTCTTACAGGACAGATTCCTGAAATCGGTTCGATGCTTCTTCCGATGCATCTTCCCGTTTTCCTTTGTGCACTGATCTGCGGATGGCACTATGCCGCAATGATCGGTTTTGTTCTTCCGCTGCTTCGTTCCCTTATCTTCACAATGCCACCGATGTTCCCTACAGCTGTAGCAATGGCGTTTGAGCTTTGTGCTTACGGAATAATCACAGGGCTTGTTTACATCCTTTTCAAGCGGAAAAACATCATTTCTGTTTATATCGCTGTAATATCCGGTATGATAGCCGGCAGGGCGGTCTGGGGAATCGTCCAATACCTTCTTCTGTTTTCATCAGGTAGGGAATTTACGTTTTCAGCGTTTCTCGCCGGTGCGTTCGTAAACGCTGTTCCCGGCATCATCGTTCAGCTCGTTTTGATCCCGCTTATAATGTTCGTTCTTGATAAGTCAAAACTCGTCCCCTTTAATTCAGTTAAGTAAAAGAATAATAACAGTATAAAATATCTCCCGATCATTCGGGAGATATTTTTATCTGTTTATATATATTTATCGTTCTTCCCTGAAATAATTCGTTCCGAGCGATGCAGGCGGCTGGTTTTCGCGTTTCTTTCTCATACTTACTATAACAAGCACGATTATCGTTACAACGTATGGCAGCATCTGCATCAACGGCAGCAGATTCATCGATACCGATACGTAATTGAAAAGAATGTAAAGTCCGCCGAAAAGGTATGAACCGAGAATACTTACGTTCGGACGCCAGATAGCAAAAATAACTATCGCAATGGCAAGCCATCCTCTGTCACCGAAAGCGTCGTTTGCCCATATACCCTTTGAGTAGTCAAGAATATAATAAAGTCCGCCGAGACCTGCTATCATTCCGCCGATACATGTAGCGAAATATTTATATCTGTTAACATTTACGCCTGCTGCGTCTGCCGTTGCCGGACTTTCACCGACCGAACGCAGCTGAAGTCCTACTCTTGTGCGCTTAAGCACAAACGAAACTATGAGAGCTATGATCACCGCAAGATAAACCATAAATCCGTAAGAGAAAAACAGCTGTCCGAATAATCCGAGCTTGTTTGCAAACGGCAGCGTGGTGCGGTATGCGGCTGATATTTTCGAAAGAGCGAGATAGGGGGTGTCGCTGTTTGTTATTTTAATAAGGGAGCCCCCGAAAAAGTTTCCTATGCCTACGCCGAACGTAGTAAGCGCAAGGCCCGTAACGTTCTGATTCGCCCGAAGCGTTATCGTTAAAAATCCGTAGATCAGCGACGCAATAAGAGAACCGAGAAGACTGCTTAAAAGTGGTATGATTATCGCCAGAACGGTAATTATCTTTGCACCGGAATTCTGATAGAAAAAGCCTCCGATAACGCCGGAAATAGCACCGATATACATTATACCCGGAATGCCGAGGTTCAGATTTCCCGATTTTTCGGTAAGTATCTCACCGGTAGAACCGAAGAGCAGGGGAGTGCCTTGCATTATTGCCCTGACTATAAGTTCAACGATCTGTTCAATTATTGCCACTGTCCTCAGCCTCCTTACCGCTCTTTGCTTTTATGTTAAAGTGAATTTTATAGTTGATGAAGAATTCGCAGCCTATTATAAAGAAGAGGATTATTCCGGTCAGGATATCCGAAAACGACTTGTTCAGACCGAGTGTCATCGAAACGTTTTCCGCGCCTCTGCTGAGTACTACTATCAGAAGTGTTGTGAATATCATGATTATGGGGTTGAATTTTGCAAGCCATGAAACCATTATGGCGGTAAAACCATTTCCTCCCGCAAGGTTGGGGTCTATAGAATACGAAGTTGCGCCTACAAGAAGAACGCCGATCAGTCCGCACAGCGCGCCGGATAAAGCCATTGTCCTGATAATTACCTTTTTAACGTTAATGCCTATATATTTCGCCGTGTTTTCACTTTCACCTACAACTGCGATCTCATATCCGTGTTTGCTTCTTTTCAGGTATATATACATCATTACCGTCAGTGCGGTTACAACTATTATATTGAACATATACTGCTGACCGAAAAGAACGGGGAGTCTGCCGTAAAGAAGAAGGCTCGGACCTACAGTGCTTGAACCGCTTTTATCTGCGACTTTGAGAAAAAACTTTATCAGCTGAATGGCAACGTAGTTCATCATCAGCGTAAAAAGCGTTTCGTTCGTTTTCCAGTATGCTTTGAATACGGCGGGAATTATTCCCCATACAGCTCCTGCGGCAACGCCCGCTACAACAACAAGTATGCACGCAAGCCAGTGGGGAAGGGGCTGCGCATACATCATAACAAGTGCAGATGCAAGCGCGCCGATAAGAACCTGTCCTTCACCTCCGGTATTCCAGAATTTCATTTTAAATGCGGGAGTAAGGGCAAGAGCGATACCGAGAAGCATTGCCACTGCCTGTGCGGTTCCCCAGATCCTGAACTGTCCGAACGCGCCGTCAATAACCGTAGAAAACAGCTCTATCGGGTTCTCGCCCGTTATGAGAACCGTTATTATCGCCGAAAGCGCAAGCGCGGCGATTATTGCTATTACCCTGACGGCAATATTCCATTTAAGTGAGCTTGCATCACGTTTTGTTATCGTTATGAACGGAGCTGCTTTGGAATGAGTATGTTCTTTTTTTGAAATGGATATCGCTTTATTCATTTTCACTCACTCCATTCACTTTAGTCATTAATAATCCGATTTCTTCCTTTTTTGCAGTTCTTCCGTCAAGAACTCCAGACACTGTACCGGAACAAAGAACTAATATCCTGTCGCAAAGCTCGAGTAGAACGTCAAGGTCTTCTCCGACGTAAATTACAGCCACGCCGTTTTCTTTTTGCTTGTTAAGAAGATTATATATCGTATATGAAGAGTTTATATCAAGCCCGCGAACAGGATATGCGACCATTAGAACGGACGGGGCGGATGCGATCTCTCTTCCTACAAGCACTTTTTGAACGTTGCCGCCTGAAAGTCTTCGTACAGGTGTCTGGGCACTCGGAGTAACAACTTCAAGGCTGTTTATGATCTCTTCTGCAAGCTGTTTAGGCGGCTGTCTGTCAACAAAAACGGATTTGCCTTTCTTATAACTCCTCAGCATCATGTTGTCAATAATATCCATATTGCCTACAAGTCCCATTCCGAGCCTGTCTTCAGGGACAAATGATAACCTTACGCCGAGTTCGCGTATCTGAAGAGGCGTTTTGCTTCTCAGCTCAACTTTTTCGGAGTCAGAAGGCTTTATATAAAGAATATTTCCGCTGTCAAGAGTTCTCAGACCTGCAATTGCTTCAAGCAATTCTCTTTGTCCGCTTCCCGCAATACCTGCTATACCGAGGATTTCGCCCGATTTCGCGGTAAACGAGATATCTTTGAGCACTTTTACACCGTCCGGACTTGTCAGATTGATACCTGAGACTACAAGTCTGTCCTGAGCGTCTTTAGGGTCCGATCTGCCTATATTGAGCGATACTCTTTTGCCTACCATCATCTCGGTGAGTTCGTTTTCACTGGTCTGAGCCGTGTTTACCGTTGCGATATGTTCGCCTTTTCTTAAAACCGTTACTCTGTCGGAAATAGCAAGTACTTCGTGCAGCTTATGCGTAATAATAAGAATCGATTTTCCGTCATTTCGCATATTGCGAATAACATCAAACAGCTTCTCTGTCTCCTGCGGGGTGAGCACGGCTGTCGGTTCGTCAAGGATAAGTATGTCGGCTCCGCGGTATAATACTTTTATTATTTCAACGGTCTGTTTTTCTGAAACAGACATTTCATATATTTTCTTTTGCGGATTGAGTATGAATCCGTATTTTTCGGAGATTTTTTTGACCTCTTCTTCGGCTTTGGCAAGATTGTATTTTGTTCCGTCGTTTATGCCGAGAATGATATTTTCCGTAGCGGTAAACAGATCAACAAGCTTAAAGTGCTGGTGGACCATACCTATTCTGTATCTGAAAGCGTCTTTAGGTGAGTTGATAGATGCTTTTTCGCCGTTAACGTATATCTCTCCGCTGTCCGGATGGTATATTCCGGCGATCATGTTCATCAGCGTCGTCTTGCCGCTTCCGTTTTCACCGAGAATGGCAAGGACTTCACCGTAACGGACGTCAAGATCTACGTCTTTATTTGCAATTACCTTGCTTCCGAAGGCTTTTGTTACCTTTCGCAGCTGCAGCGCATATTTTTCGTTGACCGTTTCCGACATATGCTCAGATCCTCCATATTATAAAAAAGGCGGGGCAGATGTGCCCCGCCTTGATGGGGTTTTATTCAATTGCTGTAAATTAATACATCTCGTTGATGAATTCAATACCGTCTATTCTCAGATCGAAATAAGGAGCAGAACGGAATTCGGATTCATGGAAATAACCGTCGGATACAACTTCGGTATCGGGTGTGAACTCTGTGTCATATTCAACGTCTGCAAGGTAAGAGGTGAGGGTTTCTCCGCCTACCGTGAATGCGGATGTATCGAAAACATGAAGTGTTCCTGCTTTGAAGCCTGCGATAGCAGAGTCAACAGCGGGTTTCATCTTGTCGTTCATCGTTGCGGAGTTGAGACCTGTAAGGATTACAGAACCGGTTGCAATGTCGCCTGTCCAGTTTGCATCGATTGCGTTGCCGTCCTGAACCTGTTTGATGATGTAAGCAAAATAGGGAGCCCAGTCGATAGCGGAGGAGATAAGGAATGTGTTTTCGCCTGCGCTTATTGTGCTTCCGTTATAAGAAACATTGGGAACGCCTTCTGCTTCGCATGCGCTCGGTGCGCCGAGAGAGTCTGCGTGCTGGCTGATAAGAACGCATTTATCTGTCTTGATAAGAGCGTTTGCAGCTTCCTGTTCGGTAGCCTGATCATACCAGGAACCTGTGTATCTTACTTTCATTGTAACGGACGGGCAAACGGATTTTGCACCGAGGTAGAAAGAAGTAAGACCGGATATAACTTCAGCGTATGTAAATGCGCCTACGTAACCCATAACAGCTTCTTCAGCGGTGATTTTGCCTGCGTCGATCATTTCGTTGAGTTTGAGACCTGCAACGATACCTGCAAGGTAACGTCCTTCGTAGATAGCTGCGAATGCGTTGTGGAAGTTTGCAAGACCTTCGGTTGCTGCTCTTGTACCTGTTGCGTGGCAGAATTCAACGTCCGGATATGCCTTTGCAGCTGCGATCATATGTTCTTCATGTCCGAAGCTGTCAGCAAAAACTATGCTGCATCCGTTTTCGGCAAGCTCTTTTGCTGCGTCTTCGCATGCAGAGCTTTCGGGAATGTTGGTCTTTATAAGAACCTGAGAGTCGGAAAGACCGAGAGCTTCCTGAGTTCTCTTGATGGACTTGATGAAGTTATTGTCGTAAGTGGAGTTTTCATCATGCAGGCAGATAACGCCGATTTTGAAATCTTCGGATACGTCAAACTTCTCAATGTTGATTGCAGGAAGAAGGGAAGCGGTTTCAACTGCTTCAGCAGCGTCTTCACCGTTACAGCCTGCAAGTACAGCTACTGCGGAAAACATCATAGCGATGGCTATAACCGCAGCAATGATTTTTCTGTTCATGGGTTTGTACCTCCTGAAATTTATTTCTCTTTTTTTATAAAAACACACAAGGCGTTTTCTTACAAATGATCATTCGAAAACAATACCGTTTTCATCCATGGAGCTGATCTTGGCAAGTGATTCAACTCTTATGCCCATATCACGGATGATTTTTCCTCCGTCCTGATACGTTTTTTCTATAATGATCCCTGCTCCGACAACAGTAGCTCCCGCTTCGTTTACAAGTGAAAGCAATGCAGTCAGTGCGCTGCCTTTTGCGAGAAAATCGTCAATAATAAGGATTCTATCGGAAGGATCAAGAAACTCTTTTGAGATCCTTATCGTATAATTCCGTTCATGTGTATAGCTGTAGACCTGAGCGGTGTAAACGTCTCCTGAAATATTGTTTGTGGGCGTTTTTTTCGCAAAAACAACGGGTACACCGAAATGAACTGCTGCAAGGCAAGCAATTCCGATGCCGGAAGCTTCTATCGTTACTATCTTTGTGACGTTTTCGTCCTTGAAAAGCCGGTAAAACTCTTTTGTTACCTCATTCATAAAAGGTACGTCTATCTGATGGTTGACAAAGCAGTCAACTTTCAGCACGTTTCCCGCACCTATCTTGCCGTCTTTAAGAATTCTGTCTTCAAGAATCTTCATTCCGTTCCACCCGTAAATAAATATATACCATTATATAATATTTCTCTGTAAAAATCAACAGTAGAAATGTCTAAATAAAATCGTCAACTTTGTGTCGTATTTATGACATTTATAAAGGATACGAATAAACACTCAGGATTCGAAGTAAACAACCGCTGCCGCGAATAAAACCGCGGCAGCGTGTATTGTTTTTATCTGTATATCGGACCGTAAGCCTGGCAGTATCTGTAATCGGCTCCTTCTTTGTCCATGCCGAACGCAGCTACCGTTGAGGGACGGAATATCTTGTCGTCGTCAACGTTATGCATGCATACGGGAATACGGAGCATGGAAGCGAGCGTGATAAGATCTGCGCCTATATGACCGTATGTAAATGCGCAGTGGTTTGCACCCCAGTTTGCCATAACGGAATAAGCGTCCTTGAACGCTCCTGTTCCGGTAAGACGGGGAGAGAACCACGTCTGAGGCCACTGCGGGTCTGTTCTGTTCGCAAGAATTTCCTGAACGTCGTCGGGAAGCGCTACGGACCAGCCTTCTGCTATCTGAATTACAGGACCGAGGTTTTTGATATAGTTTACTCTTACCATCGTCATCGGCATGCCGTCTTTTGTCTTGAAGTTAGAGCAGAAACCGCCTGCACGGAAGTATTCGAGGTTTGCATTTGCAAACGGAGTTGCTGCCATGCATTTTTCTACTTCTTCATCGGTTATTTCCCAGAAAGGTTTGCATACGGGTTTGCCGTTTTCGGTCTGTTCGCCTGAAAGGTCAAGAGAGCATGCGCCTGAGTTTGTCAGATGGATTATACCTGTTGCAGCTCTGCCTTCGGGCTTCCATTTTGTTACTCTTTCGATCGATTCCGCATTCCAGAAAGTTCTTACGTCAGCAAATCCTGCCGCTCTGTCTGAAACAAGGTGAGAAAGAAGCATTGCAACGCCGTTGAGCGCATCGTTTTCGGTCGCTACAACGAAGGGTTCGCGGGTTCCGTTCCAGTCAAACGAAGAACAGAGCATAGCCTCAAGGAAGTCTCCGTTGGGCATATGGTCGGTCCACTGTCTCTGTCCCTGGAATCCTGCAGCAATAGCGTTGTGGCCGTTGCTTTCTTCTATCCAGCCGATCTCTGCGAGCTTGGGATTGCCTATCATAAGGTCTCTTGCAATAAGAAACATTTTTACGCAAGTTTCCCAGTTTTTATCCTTCTGCTCTCTTGTCAGCGGTTTTGCATTGATCTCAATGCCTTCCTTGCAGTGCTTTTTAACCCATACCATAGCTTTGTCGAATTCTTCGTGATCGTATATCTCAAGATCGATCCTTCTTCTGAATTCAACCATATCTATATATTCGTTTCTCATACCGAGATAGTTCTGGAATACTTCTTCGTTCGGTATGGAACCGCCGATACCCATGGCAACGTTGCCCATTGCAAGATAACTCTTGCCTTTAAGCGTTGCAACCGCAAGACCGGCTTTTACAAAACGGAGTATTTTTTCCTGAACGTCTTCGGGGATTGACGTGTCGTCCTTATCTTTAACGTCTTTTCCATAGATACCGAATGCGGGAAGTCCCTTCTGGCTATGGCTTGCAAGGGCCGAAGCGAGATATACCGCGCCCGGTCTTTCTGTTCCGTTAAAGCCCCAGATAGCCGTAGGAACTCCGGGGACCTGATGAGTCGTTTCCGTTCCGTAGCACCAGCACGGGGTAACCGTGAGAACAACGCCTACTCCTTCTCTGTCAAATTTATCCTGACATGCCGCAGCTTCCGCTACGCCGCCAATGCAGGTATCGGCAATTACGCATTCAACCTTTTCACCTGAAGCATGATGAAGATTAGACGTAATCAGATCGGCTGCGCTTTTGGCCATATTCATGGTTTGATCTTCAAGCGATTCACGCGGTCCGAAACGTCTGCCGTCTATACAGGGACGGATACCTACTTTGGGCAATCTGCCTTTAAGTCTGTTTGCCATAGCAGTAATCTCCTTAAATATAATATAATTTTATTTTCTTGTTTTATTATATCATCGTCAAAATTATTTGTCAAGCACTTTTGAAAATATAGTCCGATTTTTATATTTTGTTTTTTGTCGGTTCAATAAAAATTACACTTGAATTTTGGTTTGCGGTATGCTATAATAATATAAAATCTAAATGTGGATATTAATAAAGGAGCGGAAGTATGAAGATTATAGACAGACATTCCTCCGTTATGGAAATAGCGGTCCCAAAGAAAAACGATACCACCGAAAGAGCTGCGCAAATTCTGCAAAAGTATATTTCTGATGTTTCAGACTGTATGCTGCCTGTCGCAGAAAGAATATGCGAAAAATGCCTTAAAAACAAAATAGTGCTTGACTTTGAGCCTTTTATGTTTACACCGTGCGATTATCCCGATCTCGGCGAAGAGGGCTTTATTATCTGTGAAAAAGAATCTTCCGTGTTTATTCTCGCGGCAGGGGAATCTTCCCTTATTTACGGATGCTACGAATTTCTTGAGAAATATTTCGGCTGCTTATGGCTGACGTCTTCCGTTGACTATATTCCGCACCGCTGTACGGTCGAGATACCCGACGGAATGTTTGAAATCCACACCCCCGCAATAAACTACAGGGAGGTCTTTTATCGTGATGCATGGGATCCCGCCTTTGCCGAAAAACAAAAGCTCAACGGACAGTTTTCATACGTTAAAGGTAAAAAAATCCGTGAGGGACATAAAAACTGGGGTTTCTGGTGCCATTCCTTTTTCAGTCTTGTTCCTCCCGAAGATTATTTTGACGATCATCCCGAATATTTCTCTCTGGTCGACGGCGAAAGGGTCAATAACGGACAGCTTTGCTGCACAAATGACGAAATGATAAATGTCGCAATCGAAAATCTCAGAAAATTCATTGCGCAAAAGCCGGACGCTAAATACTGGTCTGTATCGCAAAACGACAACGGGCGTTTCTGCACTTGCGAAAAATGCAGAAAACTTGACGAAGAAGCAGGATCTCACATCGGCTCGATCATGTATTTTGTCAACAAGGTCGCAGAAGCTTTCCCCGAAAAGATCATTTCAACGCTCTCTTACTGGTATAGCAGAACTGCTCCTAAAAAAATAGAAATGCGCGATAATGTTCATATTATGCTTTGCAACATCGAGTGCGACAGGTCAAAACCTATTCCGGAAAACCCGCAGTGCGAAAGCTTCGTAAAAGATATGGCTGTGTGGCATAAATACTGCGGCAACATTTTCTTATGGGATTACGATATTCAGTTCTCAAACCTTATCTCTCCGTTCCCGAATTTCAGAGTTATAGGACCGAATATGCGATATTTTTATGAGAACAACGTCCGCTCGATCTTCAATCAGGGCAATCGCGAACAAAACGGTGATTTCTGGGCTCTTCGAGCATATCTTCTTGCAAAACTGTCGTGGGATCCATACTGTGATGTTGAAAAACTGAAGCATGACTTTATCTGCGCGTATTACGGCGCCGCTGCACCCTATATAGAAAGATATCTCGACCTTATGGCAGATGAGCTTGAAAAGTCAGGAGAAAGCTTGTCTATTTTCGGTCAGCCGCAGGACGAGAAATTCCTTTCAAAAGAGCTGATTCCCGCATATCTTTCTCTTTTCAACGACGCTGAAAATGCTGTTAAAGACGATAAAACCCTTCTTTTGCGCGTCGAAGAGGACAAGCTGGGTCTTGTTTATGTTATCCTGAAGGCAAAACTATACGACAGCGAGGAAGAGAAACAAGCATTGATGTCATTTTTCAGAAGAGTTGCCGATGAAACAGGTCTTGAAAAAGTAGAAGAGTGGACTGTCACGGTTGATATGTTCCTTGAATCAGTTGACAAAACCGGTAATATATGATTTAAATAATATTTTAAGTTTAGAGGTGGATTATGAAAAACAGACGTGTGTTAAATATCGTTTCCCTGGTTCTGTGCGCCCTGATGATCTTTCTTGTTTCATGCTCAGCACAACAGGCAGAGGAAATAATACCCGAATACTCTTCAGATATTACGGGCGATCTTGATCTTAACGGCAAAAACTTTGTTTTCGGTATGGTAAAGGATTATTTCTTTGAAGGTAAAGATTCCGTCCTTACTTTTATTTACAATACCGAATTCGGCGATCTTGCTCTTAAACGACTCCGTGACGTTGAAAACAAACACAACTGCACGATCGAATTCCGTTATGTTCCGAGAGCCGGAGAAGCTGCATATCTTGATGCGATGTCTGGTACGTATTCTCTCGATCTTATACAGGAAGAGTCATACTGGCTTGTCGGCTATATCCCTACCGGAATTTTTACCGATCTTGCTCTTCTTGAAAATATTGACGTTACAGACCAGGCAAAATGGGGAAACAAACAGCTCCTTCTTTCCACAATGTGGAACGGGGCGGTTTACGGAGTCGTTCCCGCCCTTCATCCGCTCAGAACTCAAAACTCGGTTGCCGGAATAATAGGTATAAACGAAGATTTTATATCTACCCTTGGTGTAACGGACCCGCGCGATTTCTATGAAAACGGTACGTGGAACTGGGATACTTTTACCGACGTCCTCAACAATTACACGTTCAGCGCAATGAGCGGAGACAAGGTTTACTCATTTGCATGCGATGCAAGCCGCTTTGTCAGGTCTGTCGCATTTTCTAACGGTGACGAGTATATTACATATAACAGTAAGGAAGATTCTTTCGAACTCGGTCTTTATACCGATACCGCGCTGCTTGCTCTTAACCAGTGGTATGAATGGATGAACGGACCGACGTCATATAACATCCTCAATGAGCCCGGACTCGACCCCCTTATAACGGGACGTGCGGTCCTCGGCAATCTTGATGCATTTGAGGTCCTTTCAAATACAGATTCCGTTGCGTATAATCTGGACAATTACGGCATAGTTCCTTATCCCAACGGACCTGACGCCGCTCCCGGATGGTATCAGGCATATAATGAATCTACCGATTTTACTATCTGTATTCCCGTAACGTCTCCCGATCCCGAGGCAACCGCCGTTGTTATGGACAGCCTTTATGAACCGTTCGAAGGATATACTACAAAAGAGGATATCATAGACTACCTCGATAAAAATTATTTCCTCGATCCCCGTGATTCAGCATTGTTCTATGAGCTTTCAGACGTAAAAAACACGTATTTCTTCGCAACTATGGACGGACTTTTCGATATCTGGAACGACTTCCTTGTCCGAACACCCTCTGAAACACTTGGAAAGTTCCACGATATCCAGTATGAAAAATCAGAGAAAAATCTTCTTCCGCGTCTCAGAACTGCATACGAAATATACGGAGAATAAACGAATAACAGCATAATAAAAGGTCCTCTTATACGTTGAATAAGAGGACTTTAATTATCAGATTATTACAACTTTCATTTGCCGCGTTTAAAACAAAGAAGGGTTCCCGTAAAAGATATGCTCAGAATAAGAGGGAAAAGAACGGAGAGATCGGAAGTTGACGGATTTTTTTCTGCCGTTGCTTTTTTATCATACGTTTCGAAGTAAAATAACTCATAATCATTTTTAAAGGTGGTTTGAGCTATTCTCCAGCCGTTTTCCGTGTAAAAAAAGCCTACGTAGAAATCATCATACGCTCCCACACCATCAAGGTCGTGCATATCGTTATCAAATTGAATAGTAACACGGTATAAATGCCATAATCCGTTTTCGGAAGCAAAAACCTCGGTAACAGCAAAATTTTCGGAGTCAAATGTGAACTGCGCAACTTTTCCGCCAATATCATAAAGCTCATTTCCGAATGAAGTGATAGTTGTGTCTTGAAGATAATGTTCGGCGATGTTTTTCGTAAATACTGTTTTCAGATAATCCGTAAATTTAGCGGCTGTTGAAAAATCATCAAGCAGGGGGTATTTTTCGATTCCGTAATCATTTATCGGAGTTTTTGTATAATCAAGTATTTCGGTGTTGTCGTAAAGGTCTGTTTTAAAAAGCCATAACCTTTTTGATATCATTGTTCTTGCTTCGTCCAAAGACAGGCCGGACGGTGTCTTCTCTGGAAGATAATTCATTATTCCGTCTTCGGAAATCTTAACTTTTACGCAGACGTCGATATAATCAATAGGTTCATTTCCTATATCCAGGCTTTTTATGGAAACTACGGTAAGAACGGCGTTCTCTGCATCATAGTAAAACTTGATTCTTTCGGCATTTTCAAATTGCCTGGAATTCGATACTACTTTTGATACGGTATCATTCATTGTTTCCGCGCAGAAAAACGAGGTGAACAGGAAAACAGAAAGCATTGCAACCGATACTGTCAGAGCAATGGTTTTAAGAATTTGTTTCATTTTTCCCTCCTTGTTATAAAATGATTATATCCTTTTTCCGAGAATTTCACGCTTACGGCTGTAAAAATCGTAATAAATACATTTGTCAAGAGCATTGCGTATGTCTTTCATAAGGTTATTGTAAAAATACAGATTGTGCATAACTGCAAGCCTCATCGCAAGCATTTCATTCGCTTTGAAAAGATGCCTCAGATATGCTTTTGTATGTTTTCTGCATGTCGGACAGTCGCATTCAGGGTCGATAGGGGAAAGGTCGTCTGAATATTTCTCGTTAATAATGTTAATAATACCCGCCGAAGTGAAAAGATGTCCGTGTCTGGCATTTCTTGAAGGCATTACACAGTCAAAAAAGTCTATACCGCGAAATACGCCCTCAAGAATATTGACAGGCGTTCCTACTCCCATAAGATATCTCGGTTTATTTGCGGGCATATACGGCTCAACGGCTTCAATTATTCTGTACATCTCTTCTGCCGATTCGCCTACCGCAAGTCCGCCTATTGCATATCCGTCAAGATCAAGTCCTGCGATGTCTTTCATATGCGAAACTCTTATATCTTCATATGTTCCGCCCTGATTTATGCCGAACAGCATCTGATTCGGGTTTACCGTATCAGAAAACGAATTCAGTCTTTCCATCTCATCCTTGCATCTGCATAGCCACCTGTAGGTCCGTTCCGCAGATCGTTTAACATAATCGTAAGGGGAGGGGTTTTCTACACATTCATCAAATGCCATTGCGATCGTTGAACCGAGATTTGATTGAATCCGCATACTTTCCTCAGGACCCATAAAAATCTTTTTCCCGTCGATATGCGATGAAAAATATACGCCTTCTTCTTTGATCTTTCTCAGCTGAGCAAGAGAAAATACCTGAAATCCTCCGCTGTCTGTAAGTATAGGACCGCGCCATCCCGTGAATTTATGCAATCCGCCAAGCTTTTTTATCAGAGTATCAGTCGGACGCAAATGCAGGTGATATGTGTTGCAAAGCATTATCTGGCAATTCAGATCCTCCAGATCGTAAGCGGAAATTCCGCCCTTGATCGCCGCGGCAGTCGCAACGTTCATAAATACCGGCGTCTGAACCGTCCCGTGAACCGACTCGAATATCCCGCGCCGTGCCTTTCCTTCTGTTTTTATTAAAGTAAACATAATAGCCTCTCAGATCAATGAATTCATCCTATAAACATCGCATCTCCGAAAGAGAAAAACCTGTATTTTTCTTTTACAGCTTCGTTATAGGCATTAAGGACGTTTTCGCGGCCTGCAAGAGCCGATACCAGCATTATCAGCGTGCTTTCAGGAAGGTGAAAATTCGTTATAAGTCTGTCTATGACTTTAAATTCATAGGGAGGATAAATAAAAATATCCGTTTCTCCCGACATTTCGGAAAGATTGAAATTGTCTTTTGTAAAACCAAGCCTGCTGCCGGCTGTTTCAAGCGTTCTTGTGCAGGTCGTTCCTACTGCGGTAACTCTGTGTCCGTTTCTTTTGGCTCTGTTTATTATCTCAGCGGTCTTTTCCGGCAGGATGAAAAACTCGGAATGCATCTTATGCTCTTCGATTTTTTCGGTTTTTACCGGTCTGAACGTTCCGAGACCGACGTGAAGAGTTACAAACCCGATTTCAACACCCTTTGAGCGAAGTTCGTCAAGCAGTTCCTCGGTAAAATGAAGCCCCGCCGTGGGTGCTGCGACAGAACCGTCGTATTTTGCATAAACTGTCTGATATCTCCCGTAATCATCCTGTTTTTCATGTATATACGGCGGAAGCGGGATCTCTCCTATATCATTCAGCTTGTCCCTGAAATCTCCTTCAAAATTAAAACGTACAGCCCTGTTTCCGCTTTCGAATACTTCCGTTACTTCTCCGGAGATCCCTTTAACGTCGATCTCCGTTCCCTTTTTCATTTTCCTTCCGGGTTTTACAAGACATTCCCATGTGTTCGAATTGTCAAGAGGTCTGAGAAGAAAAACCTCGATCTCCGCGCCGTCTTCCTTCCTTTTTGCAAACAGTCTGGCAGGTATTACGCGTGAGTCGTTGAGTATGAGACAATCTCCGGGAACAAATTCACCAAGTATATCTCTGAATGTTCCGTGCCTTATTGCGCCTGTTTCTTTATCGAGAAACATTAGTCTTGACATATCTCTCTTCTCAGCAGGATGCTGCGCTATAAGCTCCTGCGGAAGATCATAATAAAAATCTTTAAGATCCATTATATCCTCAGTTTCGGTTAGCTTTATGTCATTTGTTAAAATTTTTATTTTCGGTGTTGACATATCACTTAAAATCTGTTATACTTAATTATAACTTGATAGAGGCGCGTTGTCAATAAGTATTTCGCTAAATTTCGATAAAATTCGGATTGTTGTCCCTGTCAGCAGCGAAAGAAAGGTGCCATCGCCGAGGAGATGACTTAGCGGGAAAAGTCATTGTCCGGACGAGCAGTGAATAACTGCCCGGCTGTTACCGTAATCCGGTATTGAGCTATCTGTTGCAATATAATTTATGATTTTATTGACGACGGAGCTTTTTCCGTCGTTTTGCATATTTTGAAGTGGAGAAAATGGAATGAAAAATTATAAAGTAGGAATAATCGGTGCGACCGGCATGGTAGGACAGCGCTTTGCCGTTTTGCTCGAAAATCATCCGTGGTTTACAGTCACCGCGCTTGCAGCATCTGCAAGATCAGCCGGTAAAAAATACGAAGATGCCGTCAGCGGAAAATGGCTGATGTCATCGCCGATCCCGGAAAAGCTGAAAGATCTCGTTGTTATGGACGCTTCAGCTGATAAAGAAAAAATCGCGTCATCAGTCGATTTCGTTTTCTGTGCGGTCGATATGAAAAAAGAAGAGATCAAGGCTCTTGAAGAATCTTACGCAAAACTTGAATGTCCCGTAATGTCCAACAATTCGGCAAACAGATTTACAGACGATGTGCCCATGATAATTCCCGAAGTCAATCCTGATCATATTCAGATCGTAGAAGCGCAGAAAAAAAGACTCGGAACGAAACGCGGCTTTATTTCAGTCAAATCCAACTGCTCCATACAAAGCTATGTTCCCGCGCTCCAGCCGCTAAGGAAATTCGGAATATCAAGAATACTTGCATGCACGTATCAGGCAATTTCGGGAGCAGGAAAAAATTTCGATACGTGGCCGGAAATGCAGGATAATCTTATTCCGTATATAGCCGGCGAAGAAGAAAAATCCGAAAAAGAACCGCTCAAGGTCTGGGGCAGAGTTGAGGGAAACAGAATCGTTAGCGCAAGCGCCCCGCTTATTACCACGCAATGTCTGCGTGTTCCCGTTTCGGACGGACATTTTGCCGCAGTATTCGTCTCATTTGATAAAAAACCTTCCAAAGATGAGATAATTTCGCTGTGGAACGATTATAAGGGAGAGCCTCAGCTGCTTTCTCTTCCGTCCGCACCTAAACAGTTCATCCATTATTTTGAAGAGGACAATTACCCTCAGGCAAAGCTTCACAGAAACCTTGAAAACGGAATGGCTGTTTCAGTCGGCAGACTTCGCGAAGATACTCAGTATGATTATAAATTCGTATCACTGTCTCACAATACTGTTCGGGGCGCTGCCGGAGGAGCTATCGAAATGGCTGAGCTTTACGCTGCAAAAGGTTATTTTGACTGATATCGGAGAATGAATTATGAAAAAAACAGTATTTACCGGCGCAGGTGTTGCGATCGTCACACCTTTCAACAAAGATCTGTCCGTCAATTATAAAAAACTCGAAGAGCTCATAGAGTATCAGATAGCGAATAAAACCGATGCGATCATTATCTGCGGCACAACAGGAGAAGCATCCACTCTTACCGATGACGAACACAAAGACGTTATCCGTTTCGCGGTGGAAAAAACTGCGGGCAGGATCCCTGTTATTGCCGGTACGGGCAGCAATGATACCGCATATGCCATCGAGCTTACAAGATTTGCAAAGGAAGCCGGAGCAGACGCATATCTTAACGTCACTCCTTACTATAACAAAACAACTCAGCTCGGCCTTATCAGACATTTTACCGCAATTGCCGATGCTGTCGACCTTCCATGCATTCTTTACAATGTTCCGGGCAGGACGGGTATGACCATTAAGCCTGAAACGTATAAAGAGCTTTCAATGCACCCCAATATAGTTGCAACAAAAGAAGCAAGCGGAAACGTTGCGGATATAGTGCATATCCGTTCGCTTTGCGGAGACGACCTTGATATTTATTCCGGAGAAGACGGCCTCATCACTCCGATCCTTTCGCTCGGCGCCAAGGGCGTTATCTCCGTTCTTTCGAATGTCATTCCGAGAGAAACACATGATATATGCGAGAAATTCTTTAAAGGCGATACCAAAGCCTCCGCAGATCTTCAGATAAAATACAGTAAACTCATCGATGCTTTGTTTATCGAAACAAATCCCATCCCCGTAAAAGCTGCTTTGAATATTCTCGGTTTTGATGTCGGCGAATGCCGTCTTCCGTTATGTGAAATGAGCCCATCAAATCTTGAAACGCTGAAAAAAGCGCTTGAAATAATATAAATACCGATAGTGAGGAATAGATATGACTGATATTTTGCTGTGCGGATGCCTCGGTGTTATGGGAAAAATGATAACCGAAGCTTCTTTATCGACACGTTTTTCCGATAAATTGCGTATATGCGCCGGCGTAGACGTTAAAGACGGCGGAACAGATTCTTTTCCCGTTTTCAGATCCATATCCGATGTTGATTTTCCTGAAGGTGCGCTTATTGATTTCTCTCATCCGTCACTTCTTTCCGATATTCTCGGTTATGCCGTCAGATATTCCGTTCCGGCAGTTCTTGCAACAACCGGTTATACAGAAGAGCAGAAAACAGAGATCAGAAAAGCGTCCGAGAAGATACCGGTATTCTTTTCGCCCAATATGTCTCTTGGTGTAAACGTCCTTGCAGAGCTCGTCAAAATGGCTGCGGAAGCTTTCGGCGAGGATTTTGACGTAGAAATCATCGAAAAGCATCATAACCGCAAACTCGATGCTCCATCAGGAACAGCGCTTATGCTTGCCGATGCCGTTACTGAGGCGGAAAACAGGCCTATGAACCGCGTTTTCGACCGCTCTTGCGAAAGAAGGGCGAGGTCTAAAAACGATATCGGCATCCACTCCGTTCGGGGCGGAACGATAGTAGGGGAGCACGACGTTATTTTTGCAGGTGAAGACGAAGTAATAACAATAAGCCACAGCGCGGGATCAAGAAGGATCTTTGCAAACGGTGCGCTGCGCGCAGCGCTCTTTATAAACGGCAAACCCGCAGGTCTCTACACTATGCGCGATCTTATAAAATGAGGTAATGACTATGATAGACAATATACGCGAAATAATTACTTCCGTTAACGTTGAAAACGGTATTACTCTTGTTACCGCATACAACCTTCCGAACAATTCCGAAAGCGTCGCAGATATTTTTAACTGTCTTGCTGAAAAAGACGTCAATGTCGATATGATCTCTCTGAATCCGTCGTCCGGCGTCCATCAGACGGTATCTTTTTCTGCAAACGACGATGATCTGACAAATATTCTCTCTACGCTCGGAATGCTGAAAACCACCTATGCCGATCTTCGCATCGATGTTAACACTAATAACTGCAAGCTTACATTTGCGGGCGACGCAATGCGTGAAAAATGCGGCGTTGCAGCGTTTGTGTTCAATGCGCTCGGTGAAAAGAAGATCCCCGTTAAGCTTATCACAACGTCTGAAACGAAAATATCCTGTCTTATCGACGAATCGGACTATTCAGACGTATGTGACCTTCTTGATAAAACGTTCGGTATAAATGCTGTTTGATTATTTATAGAAAGGGAATAACATGTTCGAGTTTTATACTTCAAAAGAACTGAAGCCTAAAGGCTGGCTTCTTAAACAGCTTAAGATTCAGGCTGAGGGCATCAGCGGAAATCTCGATAAAGTCTGGCGCGATGTCCGTGACAGCGGGTGGCTTGGCGGAGACGCCGAGAGCTGGGAAAGATTTCCTTATTGGCTTGACGGCTTTATTCCCCTTGCATATCTTCTTGAAGATGAGGAAATGATTTCGCGCGCAAAATATTACATTTCCCGTATTGTAGCCTTGCAGAGACCTGACGGATGGATCTGTCCGTGCTCGGATGAGCAAATACCTAAATACGATACGTGGGTAATATATCTTGTTTCCAAAGTTCTTATCGGTTATTATAAGTGCTCAGGTGACGAAAGCATAATACCGGTCATTTACAAAGTCCTGAAAAACTATTACGACCTTTTGTCTTCCGGAAAAATAAGCCTTTTTTCCTGGGCTAAGTACCGTTGGTTTGAATGCTTTATAGCTCTCGACTTTCTGAGCGAACGCTACGATGAATCGTGGATAAAGGAACTGGGTCTTATACTTAAAAAGCAGGGCATCGATTACAATACACTTGTCGAAAGATGGAAAAGACCGCTTAATGCATGGAATTTCGAAACGCATATAGTAAACCTTACTATGATGCTTAAATCCGAGGCAGTGTCTCATAAGCTCCTCGGTGAAGAATATACCGATAATGCGGAATATCTTTACGATATCCTTTATAAATATAACGGCACTCCTGTCGGTCTTTTCACCGGTGATGAATGTCTTTCTGGACTTAGTCCTATTCAGGGAACCGAACTTTGCGCCGTAGTCGAAGAGATGTATTCCTTTGAAAAACTGTATGCCGCTACGGGAGATCCCAAGTGGGCAGAACGTCTTGAGTTGCTTGCTTTCAATGCTTTGCCTGCCGCAAACAGCGACGATATGTGGACTCATCAGTATGATCAGATGAGCAATCAGATAGCCTGCATTAAATTCCCAGGCAGACCGATATTCAGAACAAACACGGCAAACGCTCATATTTTCGGACTTGAACCTCATTACGGCTGCTGCACTGCAAACCTGCATCAGGGATGGCCGAAATTCGCTCTTTCCGCATTTATGAAGAGCGGTAATACAGTCATTAACGCTCTGCTTGTCCCGTCCGAACTGAATGACAACGGTATTGAAATAAAACTCGAAACGGAATACCCGTTTAATAACAAATTCAGCTATTTCATAAAAACAGATAAAGATTTCGTTTTCAAAATACGAATTCCTTCATTTGCAGAGAATATTCTTGTAAACGGCAACACAGCAGAAAATACCGGTGAATTATCTTTTAACGTCAATAAAGGCGAAGAAATATCGCTAGATATTTCGTATGACACAGTCCCGTATTTCATAAACAGACCGTATGATCTTAAAACAGTCCGTTGCGGTTCATTCGTCTTCTCTCTCCCGATCAAATTCGAAAAAAAGATGTATGAATACGTCGAAAACAAAGTCGAAAGAAAATTTCCTTATTGCGACTATGAATACATCCCGAAATCCGAATGGAGCTACGGTTTCTCCGACGGTATGCTTAAACAGTCATATCACGGAATATCAGAAATACCGTTTTCTTCAGAAAAACCTCCCATAACAGTATCTGCTAAAATGGCTAAGATCGACTGGGGGCTTGAAGACGGATTCGACACCGTATGCTCAAAGACGCCCCGTAATACAGAGGCGCTGGATAAAGAAGAGGAGATTCAGCTTTATCCATACGGTTGCGCAAAACTCAGAATGACAGAAATGCCTTTTGTGAAAAAATAAAATAACGACAAGAAGAGGGGAGACTGCCTGGTCTCTCCTCTTCTTTATTAAATAAAAAGAAAAGGTATAGCCGAAGCTATACCTTTTCGTATGTAGTTTAACTACAACTTATTTTCTCTTGAATACAGAGATACCACCGATAGCGGAAACAGCAGCGAGAGCGTAGAAGAGAACGCTTACGTCAGCAGTCTTCGGGTTGGTGTTGGTTGTTGTTGTGGGAGCCGGAGTTACTGTTTCAGCAGCGGGCTCTTCAGCAGCGGGTTCTTCTGCAGCGGGCTCTTCTGCAGCGGGCTCTTCAGCAGCAGGTTCTTCTGCAGCGGGCTCTTCAGCAGCGGGTTCTTCAGCAGCAGGTTCTTCAGCAGCAGCTTCAGCGAAAACGAGCATCGGAGAGTTTGTCGGGGTCTTACCAGCCCAGAGAACGCCCTGGCCCATTTCAGCGTAGAAGGAACCGTCAGAAATGAATGCTACAGAGATGAGGTATTCGTCGTCAACAGCACCGGCAGAACCGAGAGCGTCAGCGAGGGGGATAGCGATTTCATAGCACTGGTTGAGGCCGTCAACAGCGCATTTACCCATCATGCCTTCGTTAACTGTTGCAGAGTCAGCAGCATCGGGCATAGACTGTTCGAATGTGTTGAAGTAAAGCTCGGTAGCGTCCTGGTTACCGTTGATACCGAATCCGAGATGCGGGTCATTGTACATGTCGCCGTCACCGTCATCGAGACCAATGTAGAACTGGAAGCAGTCAGTGCCTGCAGACCAGAGGGCAGAACCGTCAACTTCGGAAGCATAAACTTTAGCAGCTTTGATAGCTACATAAAGATATTCTTCATCCCATTTGAACCAGTAGTCAACAGTAGCGTTCATAGCGTTAGCATCATCAAGGAATGTGCCGTCAGTCGGGTGAACGAGCTGAGGATCTTCCGCACGGCTGGAACCGATTACATGGATAGAGCTTTCGCCCCATGCATCTTCGATAACACCGTCAAGAACGAGTGCATTTGTACGCTTGGGAACTTTGATGAGTTCGGGGACGATTTCGTCTGTGCCCTGCCATACTTCTGCGAAAGCAGGAACAACACAGCAAATCATCATTGCAACAGTAATAACTGCAGCTAAGATTTTTTTCATAAGGTTTTTCACTCCTTTTAGTATTAAAGAGATTTTTCTCTTCATTGAATATTCTACACTAAAAACCTGTTTTTGTCAAGATGTAAAAATGAACAATTATCAACAAAAAATCTGTTTTCAGAGAGCAGAAATTTGGTTTTAATGCACAAAAATGTCTTATATTTTGTCCCGGCCGCCTCTTTTTACGTGTTTTCAGCCTGTATAAAACCGTTGATCAACTTTTTTTATTATGTTTATCGTTTTGTTTCCTGTAATGAAACATATTTTCCCGGTTTTCGTCAAAAGAGTTGCAGATCACGATTCATTATGCTTTGTTACGGTCATCTTTTCCTTATTTTGTCGGTACAGGCACATTTTCGTTGATTTGCTTCCTTAAAAATATAAATATTTAAAAAAGTACTTGAAAAATTAAAAAAAATGAGTTATAATATAAAATGTATATGTTTGTGCTCTTATCAGCATTTCGTATTTCAGATCATTTATCATTAATGTTTTACTTAAACGGGAACAGGAAATAATGAGAAACATAGGAAAACACAGCTCTGATTCTGATTCGAATATCTTTTCCGGAATTGCGGACGCATTCCGTTCATTAAAAAACGGATCTGCGTCACGTTCTGTCGGCAATCAGAAAAAAGAGAATGATTCTTCTTCGAAAGAAAACCCTGAATTTTCCGATAACTTATCCGGCAGCAATGAGCAGGACGCATCTGTCAGCTCTGATTCGGAAATTTTAAATGACGAAAGCTTTTCATCCGATCCGTCCATTTACGAAGAATTCAGCGATGTATTCAATACCGACGATTCCTCAGACGATGATTATCGGGATGAGTTTTCGAGGGATTACTATGCAAAAAATTCTGCTGATACCTCAGATGATAAGCCCGATCTTTCCGATTATTATTCTCCTTACGATATAGGGGACGGTGTATCGGACGGAGATGTCTCTCTGCCATCTGAAAATGAATTGAATGATATCGCCGCTGATGACGGCCGCGAAAACATATTTACTGATTCCGCCGCGACAGACGCCTTGTCTTTATCAGAAGCTCAGCCTCCGTTTACTGAAAACAGTTCAGCCGCTTCCGATATGACTGTCACCGCGTCTTTGGGTCCTCGCGCCGCACGACTTGCGCGTTTTAAGACCGAAACAGACTCTTCTTCGCATGACGAGATCCTGGCGTCCGAAGAGTCTTCCCGCACGTCTGAACAAAAAACTTCCGCCGCTCAGGTCGAAAATGAGAAAAAAAGACCGAATACGCGTGAATCCGTTGCCGAAAAACCGAAAAAATCCGATACACAGGTTTCTACGTCAAATAAGCAAAAGAAAAAAGGCGGAGTCGAAGTAGTGGAAGACGACCGTCCTCTGTGGGAGAAGAATCCTGAAAAATACAGAAAGAAGAAACCGTTTTTTATACGCCTTCTCGGCGGTATTTGGTCCTTTATATTTTTCTGGATCCTGACGGGCGCCGTTTTTGGAGTTATAGGCGTAGGCCTTGGCGTTACTCTCGTTTACTCGTTTACCGATCCCGAGCTTGACATCAAACTTGCAAGTCTCGATATCGATTATACGTCACAGATCCTTGCAACCGATTCGTCGGGCGAGATCGTTGTTTATGAGGAGCTTTACAGCACCGCAAACCGCGTCTGGGTTTCCATAAACGATATGCCCAAAGAACTTCTCGACGCCACCGTCGCGATTGAGGACAAACGTTTCTATGAACACAAGGGCGTTGACCTTGTTACAACCATCAGAGCTACTATATCTTATATTATTGACCGAATCCGAGGCAGGTCCGAGATCGGCGCCGGCGGTTCTACGCTTACTCAGCAGCTCATAAAGGTTATAACGCAGGACAATGCCGTCAAAGGAACCGCGGGACTTCAGCGAAAAGCCAAAGAGATCCTTCGTGCTTTCTATATTGAACGAAAATACAGCAAAGACCAGATACTTGAGTATTATCTCAATACCGTCAACTTCGGTTACCAGTATGAGGGCATTTATACCGCCGCAAAATCTTATTTCGGCAAGGAGCCCAAAGATCTGACTCTTGCCGAATGTGCGACCATAGTCGCCGTTACAAACTGGCCTTCATATTATAATCCGTATGAGAGTATGGAAAACAACAGATCGAGACGTCTTCATATATTATATGAGATGTTCGATCAGGGCAAAATATCCCGTGAAGAATATGAGAAGGCCCGCAACCAGGAAATCGTCCTTATCGGAAGAAACGCTTCCTCGGGTTCCTCATCCGGCGTCCAGTCGTATTTTACCGACCTTGTTTTCGAATGGCTTATAAATGAACTGATGGTGCAGAAGGGCTATACCCGCTCTTATGCTATCAATTATATATATACTTCCGGACTTCGCATTTACACAACCGTCGATCCCGACATCCAGAGATTCTGCGAAGATTACTTTTCCAACGAGGAAAACTTCTATACGAACAGAGATGACTACCTCGCATCGCTTGAGTCCGAAGAACCGAAGCAGGAGGTAGCGTTCCTTCTTGAAGACCCCAAAACAGGCAACGTAATAGCTATAATCGGCGGACGCGGTGAAAAGAAAGAGGCTCTCGGTCTTAACCGTGTTACGATGTCTCAGCGTCAGCCCGGTTCTTCTATCAAACCTCTTACCGTTTACGGACAGGCTATCGAACGAAATCTCATTACGGCAGCAACCGCCGTAGACGATGCTCCGATCAAAATAAACATAGACCCGAAAACCAAATACGAAAAATACAACGACTTCAGTATATCTTCGGAATACGACCTTTCTTCCCTTGTTTACACGTCATATCAGGGCTGGCCGCTGAACTACGACAGAAAATACAGAGGACTTGTAGACGTCAAAATCGCGCTTTCAAACTCATATAATGCGCCTTCAGCCCGTGTACTGAACCTTGTCGGTATAGAAGACAGCTTTAATTTCGCAAAGAATATGCTCGGGCTTTCAAGCCTTGTTGACGCAGACAAAAACGAGGCTCCGCTCAGCGTCGGCTCTTTAACATACGGCGTTACTGTTCAGGAAATGGTCTCGGCTTACACAGTTTTTGCAAATTCGGGGATCTATTCCGCTTCAAGATGCGTAACCCGCGTTGAAACCTACAACGGCAAAATAATTCTTGAAAACGACGTTGACCGCTCCATAGTCTTTACGCCGCAGACCGCATATCTTATAACCGATATCCTTCAGCGCGCCGTAACCGTCGGTACGAGCGCTGTTGCAAACCTCTATGACTCTGACGAAGGTATTTTTATAGATACCGCCGGTAAATCAGGTACTACCACTTCATTCAACGACCGTTGGTTTATCGGCTATACCCCGTATTATATCGCCGGAATCTGGTGGGGCTTTGATAAAAACACATACGGAACCACCGAAAACACCGAGCATATCCGCATGTGGCACGAAGTTATGAAATACGTCCATCAGAGCAAGGGCATAAACGAAGCAACGTTTGCCGTTCCGGACGGAATCGTTACCTGCTCATACTGCTCTGTAAGCGGAAAACTTGCGGGACCATACTGTTCTTCCGACCCGTCGGGTTCATCGACCGTAAAAACAGGTAAATTCAAGAGCGGAACTCAACCCACCGAAACGTGCGACGTCCATCATCAGCTTTACGTCTGCACCGAAACCGGCCAGATCGCATGCGATGCATGTCCTAACGCAAAACTTGCCACGTTCAGGGATATCATGAGAAGTTATCCTTATACTTATATTACTACAGGCGACTCGGAATACATTTGTCCGCCGCTTGCAAGCAATCAGATACTTTATAACAGTCAAACGCTTCCTGCATATTCCTATCTTGTTCCCGAAGGCGAGTATCCTACGCTTTCCAACGTATCAAAGAAATCATATAAAAACTGTATATGCTCTGTTCACGGCTATCAGGGCGCTCATTATTATATGTATAAATTCTCATCCGGAACTACTGATGAAGAAACATATGAAAACGTTGCTGTCCCGCCCGATCTGCTTACTCCTAAAGAGCTTGCTCAGGTGCAGAACCACGAAACTGATATAGAGCTTTCTCGTCAGATCTACACGATCACCAACGGTACTGTAATTGTTGACGGAACAGAAATGTATGAGCTTTTCCCTGACCTTTATCCCGCGCCGTCGAACTGATATTCAATTTTACATTATCTTTTTACACTTCTGACTCTATTTTAAATGGGAGGCACGTTATGGCAGAAGATCTCGATATGTTCAATGAAGACTACAATCACAGCTATTCCGAAGAAAAAAATTATGTAGCGCCTACAGATCCGCTTGTAAAGCAGAAACTCGAATGGTTCCAGGATCAGAAACTCGGCTTTATGATGCACTGGGGTCCTTACAGCGAATGGGGCTTTATCGAATCATGGGCGCTTCCTGATGAAGATACGTCATGGGTCAAATTTGACTACGGTCCCTTCGCATCAAGAGAAGAATTCAAAAAAGCATACGTCGATCTCAATAAAACGTTCAATCCCGTTTGGTTCGAGCCTGATAAATGGGCGCAGATCGCCGAGAGAAACTGCTTCAAATACCTTCTTTTTACAACCAAGCACCATGACGGCTTCTGTATGTGGGATACCGCATATTCAGACTATAAAATAACTGCGCCCGACTGTCCGTTCCACACCAATAAAAACGCCGATATCTGCAAAAACCTTTTTGAAGCGTTCAGAAATCATGGAATGGGCATTGCCGCATACTTCTCAAAAGCCGACTGGCATACTCCGTATTACTGGGCTCCCGGAATGGAACACAGCGCGTGGACAAGCAGAAACCCGACGTATGATACAGAGAAATATCCGTGGCTCTGGGAGCAGTTTGTAAAGTTTACGGAAAACCAGATACTTGAGCTTATGACTCGATACGGCAAGATTGATTCTCTTTGGCTCGATGCCGGACAGGTCCGTCCCGACAACCCCAGATGCAAACAGGATATCCGTCTTTCCGAGATCGTAGCAAAAGCAAGAAAGTATCAGCCGGGTCTTCTTGTCGCAGACAGAACGGTCGGCGGTGAAAACGAGAATTACGTCACGCCCGAACAGACTGTTCCCGCAAAACCCCTCGGTATTCCCTGGGAAAGCTGCGTAACTCTCGGAGGTTCCTTCGCATTCAACTATGACGATGAATACAGATCTCCGCGCGCACTTGTAAGACTTCTTGCTGATATAGTTGCAAAGGGCGGAAATCTTGCTTTGAATATCGCGCCCAGACCTGACGGCAAACTTCCCACAAAAGGCGTCAGAGCGCTTGACGGTTTCGGCGCATGGCTCCGTAAAAACGGAGATGCCATATTCAACACCCGTGTATGTGTTCCTTACAGGACCGGCAAATATGCATATACTCAGAATCTTAAAACAAACACATATTACGCAATCTATCTTGCGGATGAAAATGAGAAACCCGAGGAATTTGAAATCCCGTTCAATAAACGCGTAGGTAAGATCACGTTTAATGGCGCTGACGTGCCTTTCAGACACGAAAACAACAGAATTTCATTCAGTATCTCATCCGATTATCCCGAGGAAGAGGCATATGTATTTACAATGAAGGGCGAATAACGCCTTTTTCTGGAGTGTTTAACTTGAAAAACAACATTTCGAAAATCTTCTGTTATCTGCTTGTTTTTGCTTATGCAGCTGCAAATCTCACGTTTCTTACGCCGTTTTCTGCTGCTACGCCTTTATATCAGGCAGGATATACTTTTGACGACACGTCAAATCTCAAATGGGATCTGGGGGGCAAATACCCTTTGATCGAACGTGATTTCAGCCCGTTTGAGCCTATTTACGGTAAGTCCGGCAACGCGGTAAGCGCTTATTTTTCGCTTGATCAGGCGATGTTTTCAAAAATAACCGAACTTACTATGGGGTTCTGGATCAATTTCTCTTCATTTGACGCATATTATGATTCGCGCCTGTTTTATGTCGGCAACGGCAACGAAACATACGCATATCTCTCTCTTGACTATGTGTCAAACGACAGAACTCTCCTCCTGAAACTATTTGACGGTCGCTACAGCGAAACTCTTGTTGCCGATGTTTCTCCCGAAATCACACTTTCGGGGTGGCATCATATCGTTTTTACATTCGATTCAGCAGGACGCTCGAATAAGCTTACTTTATACGTTGACGGTTATACCCGTGCGTCAAAAACTGTCGACGCTACTCTTGAAACACTCACAAACAACGTTATTTTCTTCACCGACTTCGTTATAGACGATCTTTATATCTCAAACAACGCCCTTTCGTCTGAAAATGTCCTTCAGCTTACTACGATGAATCTTATGGATTTCTTTACTTCAATGGGCGGTGAGATAAGCGAAGTAATACCCGAAGAGCCCGAAAATCCCGGTGAACATACCGAAGATCCGAATCCTCAAGGTCCCGAAAATCCCGATGATCCGTTTACTCCTTCCGAAGAAGAGCCCGGAGAAGAGGAGGGGTGGAGACCTCCCGAAAACCTTGACAGGATCAAGTTTTCATGGCTTGCTTATACATTTGATTCCACATATGATATTTCAAGAGACCTGAATAAAACAACGTCGGCAGTGATCAATGAATTTGCCGTAACTAAAATATCGACAACAGATTACAAAGGTTCTTTTGGATACGGATTAACCAAAAGGAACGGCACTGCCCCTAAGCAGTATCTGAAGCTTAATCCCGGTCTTCTTTATCAGGCAGACGCCTTTACTTTCTGTGCATGGGTTTACAGAATTGCCGATAAAAACGACACTTTTTATCAGTATTCCCCTGTCAAACTTCTCGATTTCTCCGGCTACGGAAAATTCGAGTTTTCTCCGTTCAAAACATCTGAAGTTCCTCCTGAAATATACAACACTCTCGTTCCTTCCGAATCAACCGTCGACAACACGGAAGAAAGCACCCTGACACCGACAGTTACCGAACAGACTGCGCAGGAAGAACCTCTTAAAATCGATTTCACGGATGCTCCTGTGCTTGAATTCGCCGCAGACGCCGCATTCCCGACTACAAATCAGCTTTCCAAAACAAGCATAAACAGCATAAACGGCAAATGGGTCCATTATGCTCTTTCTTACAGTCAGACGGGTGAGGTCAAGATCTACGTCAACGGAAATTTGACTGATACTTTCCGCACCGGATATCCGTTTTCAGCTCTTCAGATAACCGATTTCAAGATCCTATCCGGCTCCGAGATATTTGACACCGGAAAATACGTCATAGATGAGATCTATCTTGCCTCAAGAGTAGTCGATGCATCGGATATCAGAAAGATCAGAGCATACGGAATAAAACGTTTTACAACGGAAGTCCTTCCCGATCCGTCACCCGAAAGCTCGTCGTCTCCGACATCCACACCCATTGAAAATAACGACCTTCGCCCTGATGATACAGATAATCTTGAAGATTCCTATACAGAGAAAGGCGAGATTTCCGGTTATATCGGCACGACGTTTGACGATACTTCACTTATCGGAAAAGACCTTAATAATTCCGTTATTGCCGTTATAAGAAACGCAAGCCTTTCTCAGGGCATAAAAAATTACGGTCTGACGCTTGACGGTATAAACTCTTATATCCGTTATCCTATCGGAATACTCGATACTGCAACCGAGCTTACTTTAAGCATTGCATATAACTGGGCAGGCAATACGTCGTCTGTAAATCAAAAGCTTATCTATTTTGCAAAAAAATCAAGTTCTATTTCAAAACCGTCCGCATATCTGCTTCTTGATATGGGCAACGGAACAGACGGTCTTTCGTTTGAGCTGTTTGACGGCAGCGTAAAAACGACACTTAAATCAAATACTTCACTTTCAAACGAGTGGGTAAGAGCAACCGTTACGCTCAAAGATGGCACAGCCCGACTTTATATCAACGGTGCGCTTGTTGATCAGGCGTCAACGTCCATAACTCCCGCTTCAATTGCACCTAACTATAATTATATAGGTAAGAGCGGAGTAAAAGGGGAGCCGCTTTTCAAGGGCGTTGTCGACGATATTTATATTTCTCCCACGGCGCTGACCGCCAGAGAAATACAGGATTTTGAGGAACACGGTATCGAACCGTATACTCCGACCGAAAACGTTGTCGAAAAAAATGAAGACGAAAACGACATCTGGGATACCATAATCAACGGCGTAGTTATTGCCACAGGCGTTCTGATCTTCATAATCATAATCGTTATCATAGTTACGATTTTCAAAAAGTAAAATAAAAATTCCATATATTAAGGAGAAAACTGTCATGTCCACAATCATGAAAAAAGAAATCTTTGAAGAACCTCAGGCTATGGAACGCTGCCTCAAGTCCAACGAGGCAACTCTCGATAAGCTTGCGGAAACGCTTAAAACGTCCGGAATAACTAACGTTATCGTTGCGGCAAGAGGAACCTCCGATCACGCAGGCATCTATGGTAAGTATATTATCGAAACAATACTCGGTATCCCTGTCGGATTATCCGCTTGTTCAACATCGACTCTTTACGGTTCAAAACTCAACTACAAAAATATGCTCGTGATAGGCATTTCCCAGTCAGGTGCTGCCGCAGATGTCCTCGAAATAATCAACGATGCCAAAGAAACAGGCGCTATAACTCTTACTATTACAAATAATCTGGAGTCTCCGCTTGCAGCCGCAGCAGATTTTCATCTTTACTGCGACGCCGGACATGAAGCAAGCGTTGCTGCTACAAAAACGTTCAGCACACAGCTCTATCTTATTGCAGAACTTGTTGCAAGATGGGCAGGAAGAAACGATATCCTCAAAAAGCTCGAAGCTGTTCCCAGAGGCGTTGCTCAGATACTTCTTCAGGACGCTGCAATCGCTCAGATCGCAACGCGCTACCGTTTCATGGAAGAAGCGTTCATTCTTTCAAGAGGCATAAACTATCCTCTTGCACTTGAAGCTACGCTCAAGATACAGGAAACTAACTACGTTCGCGCAAAAGCATATCCTATTTCAGATTTCCATCACGGTCCCTTCGCAATGGTAAGTGAAGGCATGCCTGTTTTCATGTATATGTCAGACGGACCTGTAAAAAACGATGCAATGGTCATGATAGAAAAACTTCAGAACGTCGGCGCAGACCTGTTTATGGTTTCTGATGACGACTCTCTCCTTGCCCAGGGCGATCTCGGCTTTAAGATTCCCGAAACCGACAAGGAAGATATGATCGCATCGTTCTATTTCGCAACGTTTGCTCAGCTCTTTGCCGCAAATCTTGCGGAAGTAAAAGGTCGCAACCCCGATGCGCCGCGAGGACTCAAAAAGATTACAGTTACAAAATAAAACCGTAATTAGATAATAGGAGTATTTATTATGGAACTCAAAATAAAAGCACCGCTCGACCCCGGTTTTGAACCGATGTCTGTTGTCTGCCGCGAGTTTGCAAAAGCGGTTGATGCCGAAGGCGGAGAAGATATCGTTATCGGCGTAGTAAGAAACAAGGGATATATCTCAACGTATAAGACCCGCATATTCAAAAACGGACATGAAAAAGAAAACAATAAATACGTTGAAAGAATCGTAAAAACCATGCTCTGGATCAAGGGCGGTTACAAAGTAATAATTGCCGGTCCGAAGGCAGTTGCGGATTATATAAAATCTGCGTATTCCGAAGGCGGTCTTCGTGATTTTGACGCTAAATTCATGGCGCGTGTATACGAACATCCTTTTGAGGTAGAGCACGTCGCGCTTGAAAGCGCACCTGAAACATATGAAACAACAAGCCCTATCGGCAGACATCTTGACGGATGCAGAATCGGCTTTGATGCAGGCGGATCCGACAGAAAGGTCAGCGCTGTAGTAAACGGTGAAACAGTTTATTCCGAAGAAGTTATCTGGCATCCTAAAACACAGACAGATCCCTCTTATCATTACAACGGCATCCTTGACGCAATGAAAACCGCTGCTTCAAAAATGCCTCGCGTAGATGCCATTGGCGTTTCTTCCGCAGGCGTGTATGTCGATAACCGTATAATGGTCGCATCTCTTTTCATCAAGGTCAATGATGATGACTTCAACAGATGCGTAAAAGACATGTATATAAACGTCGCCAAAGAAATAGGGGAGAATATACCTCTCGAAGTAGCCAATGACGGCGACGTTACCGCTCTTGCAGGCGCGATGGACCTTAATGATACCGAGGTTCTCGGCGTTGCAATGGGAACGTCCGAAGCGGGCGGATATGTAGACAGCAAGGGTAATATTACCGGCTGGCTCAACGAGCTTGCTTTCGTTCCGGTAGATTATAATGAAGCTGCTATGGTCGACGAGTGGTCCGGCGACTACGGATGCGGCGTCAAGTATTTTTCTCAGGACGGCGTTATCAAACTTGCACCCGCTGCAGGAATCGAACTTGACGATTCACTCACTCTTGCAGAGAAGCTTAAATTCGTCCAGGGTCTACAGAAAAACAACGATCCCCGCGCAGCAAAAATATACGAGACTATCGGCGTTTACTTCGGCTACGGAATTGCATACTATGCGCAGTTCTATGATATAAAACACGTTCTTATCATGGGTCGAGTAACTTCCGGCGAAGGCGGAGTTATCCTTCTTGATAAGGCAAACGAAGTCCTTAAAACCGAATTTCCCGATCTTGCAAATAAGATCCAGCTTCACATTCCCGATGAATCAAGCCGCCGCGTAGGTCAGTCTATCGCAGCAGCATCTCTCCCCGAAATCAAATAAATCAACAAAGAGGTATAAATTATGAAACTTAATGATAAAGCCGAAATATATATCTGGGACGGAACTCCCGAAAAAGAAGCTCTTGCACGCACAACGTGCCTTGGCATTTCAGCACACCAGGACGATATAGAGCTTATGTCATGGGCAGGCATTCTCGACTGCTTCGGCAAAAAAGACAAATGGTTTTCCGCAATTGTTACCGCTGACGGCGCAGGAAGCCCGAGAACAGGTCTTTATGCAGACTACACTAACGAGCAGATGATGGAAGTCCGCAGACTTGAACAGAAAAAGGCAGCATTCGTCGGCGAATACGCAGCTCTTGCTCTTCTCAACTACACCTCCTCTGCAATCAAAGACGGCTCGAACCGTGACGTTATTGAAGACTATAAAGAGCTTTTCAAAGCAATGAGACCCGAAGTTGTTTTCACTCACAATCTTGCAGATAAACACGACACACATATAGGTGTCGTAACAAAGGTTATCAAGGCTATCCGCGAACTTGATCCTGAAGACAGACCGCACAAAGTATACGGCGGTGAAGTCTGGAGAAGCCTTGACTGGGTAAATGACGAAGAAAAAACAGTATTTGACGTAACAGCCCATCAGAATATGGCAGCTTCACTCGTTTCGCTTTTCGACTCTCAGGTCGCAGGCGGAAAACGCTATGATCTCGCTACTCAGGGCAGGCGTGTCGCAAACGCAACGTATTATGCATCCCACGGCACCGATACCGCAGAAAGCCTTATGTATGCAATGGATCTTACCCCGCTTATAGAAGATCCCGATCTTGATATCGTTGAATATGTCAATAAATATATTGACAGTTTCAAAAAGGATGTCAACGACCGCATACTTAAGGTGACCAAATAGCTTATTCCTTTCATATCGGGGCAGATATGCTCCGATATGACGCCTTTTTTCAACGCACTCAACTGCCGTAAGCATTCATATAAAGGAGATTGTTAAAATGAAAAAAGCTCTTGTTTTCCTGTTTATTGCAGCCATCGCTTTTTCGTTTGTTTCATGTGCACAGGGCAAAGAAACAGAGATTTTCGATTACGATTTTAATGCAGAAGCAGAAGAATCGTATGATTTCCACGGTAAAGAACTGGTATTCATCGGCGAAGAACGCGAAGGAAGAATCGAAGTTAACCCTTATGAACACTATGAAAACTCAGAGTGGACCGAAAGACTCAGACAAAGATACAAGGATATTGAAAAAAAGTATAATATCAAGTTTGTGTTTAAAAAGAGCCCCGGCGGCCTGGCGGCTACTCACGCGGCCGGACTTCACTGGGCTGATCTTTATGATGCGCGGTCGGATGCTCACTGGCCGAATATGGATGCAGGTCTTTATAACTCCTTAACTCTTGTTCCCGGATTTGTTGAAGGAATCGAAGAAGGACAATGGGGCCCTGTCCGCCTAGTTGAATATTTCAAGCGCGGCGATGATTATCAGGCGTTTTATCCCGGCTTTCACGGAATTCCTTTCCCTCAGATGGGCGGCGTTTTTTATGCAAATCTGACCGTATTGCATCAGTTCGGTTTTGATCCGTTCGAACTGATTGAAAGCGGTGAATGGACCTGGAATACTTTCAGACACATTCTCGAAACAATTGGCGGAACGCCTAATGATCCCAACAGCGTTTTCGGAATGTATTACCAGACAAGCTTTCCTGATTATTTCCTCACCACACTCATTCTTAATAACGGCGGATCTCTTGTCAGACGCGATGAAAATGGCAGATATGTTTGCAATCTCGATTCCAAGGAAGCTGTCGAGGCAATGGAATGGGCACAGACGCTTTACAAGGACGGTGTCGTTGCGATCCAGAACGACGGGGAGAAATATCCTACGTTTATAGAAAACAGACTTGCCTTTATCTACGAATATACCTATGTCGGAACAGTTGATGCATCCGACAACGGATTTATGTATAACGATGTTGACTTCGCTATCGTTCCCTGTCCTGCAGGTCCATCTGCAAAATACGGAGAATGGAAGTCATATCTCGGATATGCAGACAGACTGATTGCTGTTCCTATAACTGCCGATATGGATATTATCGACGCTATTCTGACAGATCTCTATTCTCCGCTTGGCGACGATCCGTTTGAATGGCGCGAAGTATATGCAAGGCAGAATTTCCTTCATGAAGAAAGCGCTGAATACTATTTCACCATGTATGACAACGCAGAGCCGGACTACTACAGAGCTATGAATCTGTTCCAGTGGTCAAGCGTTCTGAATGCCCGCAAAGGAATAGCCGAAGCTATAGATGGCTCAAGGGATAATATTCAGGCTGTTCTTGACAGAGATTTCAATAAAAACTAATATTAACTTCATTACCAATACTTGATACTTAGGAGTAAAAATATCATGGAAATTAAGATTACTAAAGATATGATAATATCAAAGGTGCTCAGCATAGCTCCAGAAACCGTTGATATTTTCGTCGAACACGGTATGCATTGCGTCAACTGCATGGCAGCTGCCGGAGAAACGATAGAGGAAGCATGCGAAGTTCACGGTATAGATGCCGATGATCTCGTAGATGCGCTCAATGCTCAGATATCCTGATGACTCTTTCTCCGAGACTTAAAAAAATAGTTGATTTTACGGAAAAGTGCGGGGTTGTTGCCGATATTGGCACCGACCACGCACTCGTTCCCGTTTATCTTGTAGAAAACGGAACCGTAGAAAGGGCTTATGCCTGCGACATACGCACACAGCCCTTGAAAAGAGCGGAAGAGTATATTGCATCACGCAATCTTTCAGATAAAATCACTGCGATTTTGTCTGACGGACTTCAGAATGTTCCAGATGACGCCGAAACAATCATAATCGCCGGCATGGGCGGGGAAATGATAGTAGATATAATTTCTCATAATATTGTTCACAGCAAAGCGAAATATGTTCTTCAACCCATGACAGCAATTGATTTGCTGCGTGAATACCTTTATAAAAACGGTTACGTTATCCGTGACGAAGAAATTGTATCGGAACACGATGGCGAAAAACTGTATTCTGTTATGAAGGTTGAAAAAGTCGACTTTTTAATGCCTTACTCTGAGCTTGACGTCCTTTTGTCACCTGTGCTCAGAAATAAAAATACAGCTGAAAAACGGCTTTATATAAAAAAACTGATAAAGATCAGAACAGACATTCTGGAAAACATGAAAAAATCACCAAACATCAATGAAGATTATAAAAAAAGGCTTCTATCCGAAATTAGCCTTTTGAAAGGGTGTATATAATGACGGAAAACACAGTAAGAGTAATAGATATTTATAATTATATCGATTCATTCGCACCGTTTTCATCGGCTATGGACTTTGATAACGTCGGTATACTTGTCGGAAATAAAGAAAAAGCAGTAAATAAGGTCCTTACCTGCCTTGACATCACTCCGTCAGCCATAGAATCGGCTCTTACTGTCGGCGCGCAGCTCATAGTGTCTCATCACCCCGTAATTTTTGACCCGATAAATTCTGTATCTGCAAATTCGGCAGTATACAAGCTCTGCAGAGAAGGAATAGATGCAATTTGCGCCCACACTAATCTCGATGCGGCAGCAGGGGGGGTAAACGACGTTTTATGCAATATAATAGGCTTGCAAAATATCGAGATATGGGAACCCGAAAAGATCGGAAGAATAGGGTATACAGAGTCTGATTTAAACGCCTTTGCAAAAACGGTCTCCGATAAGCTTGGAATAAAAGCGGTAAACGTTGTTGACAGCGGAAATCCCGTCAGAAAGGTCGCCGTAATGGGGGGATCAGGCGGTGGGGATATAAACAATGCGATTTTAGCAGGAGCAGATACGCTGCTGACAGGGGAAATGAAACATTCACGGTATATCGAAGCACGGTCAAAAGGGCTGAATGTTGTAACCGCAGGGCATTTTGATACCGAGTTTCCTGTGATCCCTGTGCTGTCTGAAATGCTGAAAAACAGATTCCCTTCATTGGAAATCACCGTATTCAGAGAACCCTCATATACTGTATGCATCCGATCTTGATGCCTTGAAATTCCCGGAAGGGAATCAGCTTTACATGCCGTTTTGTCGACTGGTGTATGCCTTTACGGGACACGGTGTCACCTCGAATTATCACATTGTTATCACGATTAGTGTGTGATTTTTATGTGACGTAAAGTTGTCTTTATTTTAAATAACCGCTTAGTTGTGGCAAAATTTTATATCTTGACAAACACGTTAAAGTATGATATAATAGCAACACGCCTCGGAAAGTATGTTTGCTTTACATATATTTTTATCACAGGTTGATATTTCAGCTTTTCATTTTTATGTCTGTTGAATCAATATGAAAGGGTGGTGAGGGTATGTCTTTCTTTAGCAAGATGAATAAAAAGGACAAAAAGATTTTTAACCATGTCCTTGTTGTCGCTATGTTCATTTGCGTAACCATCGCATCCTTTTTTATTTACGATATCGTTCTTGATGCAAAAACAGCGGATGAAAAAGCAGAAGATTCCCCCGAATCCGTTCCCGATATCATTATTGACGTTACCGAACCTGTATACAGAGAACCTGAAAAAATCGTTGTAAGTGATAAGATAGTTTATCTTGCTCATCTTACTGCAGACAGAAAAGATTATACTTTTCCGTTTCTTGTCGAAGATAACGCAACTGTCGCCGATCTTCTTGAACGTGCCGGCGTTACTGTTTCCAAAGATGATTATATCAATAAGGGCTATACTCCCGAAACGCCTCTTTTTGAGGATATTTATGTTGAAATAGGCAGAGTAGAGTATAAAGAAGTCGTTGAAAAAGTATCTATTCCATTCAAAACCATCGAAATGCCTATGATTTATTCTATCTGGGCAGGGAAAAAGGTCAAAGATAATGAGAAGGGCGAAAACGGCGTAAAGGAAATCACGTACAGGATCAAATATGTCGACGGCGTTGAAGTAAGCTCTTCAAAAATCAGTGAAAAAGTTACCAAAAAACCCGTTACAGCAAAAGTTTATGTAGACAGAACAGATCTTCTCGATCTTCGCAACGGGCCGCCGTCAGAGTATATAACGGTCGTTGATGTTAATGTCACCGCATACACCGGTGTTGAAGAAGGCGGACTTATCACCGCAACAGGCGATCCGACACAGGTCGGCTACGTTGCTGTCGACTCCACAGTTATTCCTCTTTACTCAAAACTGTATATCGTTCTTAATAACGGTTTTGTATACGGTTATTGCACTGCAATGGACGTCGGTGGAGGTATCAAAGGTAACGATATCGATATTTTCCTCCCGGACTATGACGATATGATGAATTTCGGCAGAAAAGCGGGTAAGTGTTATATCATATCATACGGTAAAGGTAATTAATTCTGCGGGAAAGAGAAAATTCTCTTTCCCGTAATTTATTGATCATGGTGATAAAATGAAAAATATTCTTCTTATCGTTTGCGACGAAATGCGTGGCGACTGTCTCGGTATAGCAGGTCATCCTGATGTAAAAACACCTTATCTTGATTCTCTCGCTCTTGACGGACTCCGTTTTGACAATGCATACAGCGCCTGCCCGTCCTGTATTCCCGCCAGAGCAGCGCTTATGACGGGTATGTCTCAGGAACACACCGGCAGAGTAGGTTATCAGGACGGGATCAGGTGGGATTATAAGCATACTTTAGCAGCGGAAATGACAAAGGCAGGATATCAGACCCAATGTGTCGGTAAAATGCACGTTCATCCTCTTCGCAATTACCTGGGCTTTCAGAACGTTTTACTTCATGACGGATATCTTCATTACTATCGAAACAGCGAAAGACCTTACTATGAAAACCAGAAGGTCGCAGACGACTATCTCTGGTGGCTGAAACATGAGCTTGGTCCCGATGCTGATATTACCGACACCGGTATAGACTGTAATTCATGGCTTGCCCGTCCGTGGCCGTATGACGAAAAATATCATCCCACCAACTGGGTCACATCAGAATGTATCGATTTTCTTCGCAGAAGAGACAGAGACCGTCCGTTTTTTCTGATGGCTTCATACGTTAGACCTCATGCACCGTTTGACGCCCCAGAACCCTTCTTCAGAATGTATGAAAATATGAAGCTTCGTCCTCCCGTCATAGGCGACTGGTCTGCTGAGATGGGAGAAAACAGCAGGTACCTTTCTTCGTCAGAGGGCTGTTTTGACGATGAGATGCGAAGAAGAGCCATGATCGGATATTACGCCTGCATCTCGCACCTCGACAATCAGATCGGTAAACTTCTTGACGGACTGTTTTTTGAGAATCTTGCCGCCAATACTCTGATCATATTCGTTTCCGATCACGGCGAGCTTCTTTTTGATCATAATATGTACAGAAAAAGCAGACCATATAAAGGCTCGTCAAACATCCCGCTTATTATATCGGGTGCAGGTCTGCAAAAGAGGGGAGTATGCCACTCTGTTGCGGAACTGCGTGACGTTATGCCAACAGTTCTTGCCGTGGCAGGAGCGGATATTCCGGATACGGTAGACGGTAAGAACCTTCTCTCGGACGGCTTTGAACGTGAATATCTTCACGGAGAGCACAGCGGAGGAAGCATAGGCAATCAGTTCATTGTTACCGAACGGGATAAATTCATCTGGTTTATGCAGTCAGGCAAAGAGCAGTATTTTAACCTTGAGTCCGATCCGCACGAACTGCATAATGCAATAAACGATAAGGAATACTCTGACAGAATAGCTTATCTTCGTTCCTGTCTTATAAACGAACTTAAAGGCAGACCTGAAGGATATACCGACGGTGAAAAGCTTATTCCCGGCCGTCCGCAGAGAACCTGCCTGTTTTAATTTCTGATAATAAAAAAGATGACCGTTTTTCAGGTCATCTTTTTGTCTTTTTCTCTTGTTATCTTTGCACTCTTCCGCTGCCGTCGCCTTTCATGAGCTTCAATACCTCTGAAACAGAAACCTCATTGAAGTCACCTTCGATCGAATGCTTCAGACAGGATGCTGCCACCGCGAATTCTATAATATCCTGATCGCTGTATTTTTCGGATATCGCGTAAATAAGACCTCCGCCAAAAGAGTCTCCTCCTCCGACACGGTCAACTATATGTATCGCATACTCTTTTGAGAAGTAATAGTTTCCGTCTTTATAAAGCATTCCGGACCAGAGGTTGTCCGACGCTGATATGCTTTTCCTTAAAGTGATTGCGACGACCGGAATACCGAATTTTTCATTCAGCGCTTTCGCAACATATTTGTAACCTTCATTTGATAATGCTCCCGAAGAGACGTCTGAATTCGGGGCGGATATACCAAACACCTTTTCGCTGTCCTCTTCATTTGCAATAAGAACGTCTACATACGGCATGAGCTTGCTCATCGTTTCACATGCTTCTTTTGTTGTCCATAATTTCGAGCGGTAATTCAGATCACAGCTGACCTTTATTCCTTTGCTTTTTGCCGTCTGGCAGGCATCAAGGCATATCTCGGCAACGTTTTTGCCGAGGGCAGGGGTAATACCAGTAAAATGGAACCACTCTGCTCCGTCCAATATTCTGTTCCAGTTGAAATCTTCCGTAGTCGCTTCAGATATCGAGGAATGTTTTCTGTCGTATATTACGGTCGACGGTCTTTGAGATGCGCCTTTCTCAACAAAATAAAGTCCGAGCCTGTCACCTCCGAAAACGATGTCGTCTGTGTTGACGTTGTGTGCCTGTAGCGATCTGATCGCTGCCTGCGTAATAAGGTTGTCCGGCATTTTCGTTACATAATGTGCGTCTTTGCCGTAGTTTGCAAGCGATACTGCCACGTTGGCTTCACCGCCGCCGTACGTTATTTCAAAGTTATCGGTCTGAACGATCCTCTTATATCCAACAGGGTTTATTCTACCCATTATTTCTCCGAAGCAAATAAATTTCATACCTGTTCCTTTCTATTAAAAAAGCAGTGATTTGTAATAATCAAACCACTGCTGTAATGATGGTGGACGGTAAGGAACTCGAATCCCTGACCCTTCGCACGTCAAGCGAATGCTCTACCAGCTGAGCTAACCGTCCGTGTAGCCGTCTTTCATCACGGCTTTATTATTATACATTATTTATCAAATCTTGTCAAGTCACCTAACTGTTAATTTATTGTGACAGTATCAGTATCCATCAGGCAAACTGAAGCCAGATATCTTCCATAAGCCATCCTCGAATGAGAAGCTGACAGTGCAGTAAGCACCTTCCTCGGGCGATTCCATAATAGTTAATGCGACTTTTACTGTCGTATCGTCTATGTATTCCCGGTCGTCTGTATTGATGCCATAGTATCCGTAGCCGCGCGCTTCTCTTATCAGTCAAAGATTTCCGTCAGACTCGGTAAAACCATTCTCGACATCATTTTCGTCATAACCTGTCTAAGTAATATACCTTGCCAGATATTCTTTTACCTCATCCTTAGTCTTGAAATTCGTTACAAGATAATAAACATTCATGTCATCCGATGAGTATTCCTTGCCGGGACCGAATTCGCACACGGCGCCAAAGGTTTCATCCAATACCGCTGTATACACATTTAGCAGCGTTTCGACATCGTTTCGCCTATTCTTGATTGATTTTCTGCGTTTGAACAACTGCAGATCAAAAGGATAAACAGGCTTAATAACAACAATAATGATTTCTTCATATGAATCTTTCCATTTAGCTTATTTTGTCTGTTTTGACCCGCTCAAGCAGTTTTTCAGCGTTTTTGAAAAGAATCTTTTCCGTGATCTCCTGGCTGAATCCCAGCTGTTCTATATATTTCAGTTCATCCGAGGCATACCACATCGGAAAATCGGAGCCGAATAAAAATCTGTCTTCACCGTGACGTTTTATCATCTCTCTTGCTTTTTCTATAGGCAGCGCAAAAAACGATGATGATGTATCAAAATAATGGCGTGTGGCAAGATATTCATCGTCGATCTTGTCCCATTCGCTGTATGCTCCGAAATGCGATGCTATAACTATAAGTTCAGGAAACAGCTTTGAAAGTTTAACAAATTTATCCGGATTGGAAAATTTATACCTTTTGTCTCCGGCATGAAACATTATCGGTATTCTGTCGGCCTGTGCTTTTTCATATACGGGGAATATTCTCGGATCGTCGATCGCGAACTTTTGAAAATCGTTGTGGAATTTAATGCCGGTAACTCCGTTCTTTCTGATCCTGTCTATTTCTGCAATAGGGTCTTCCGTCTCAATATGGATTGTCCCGAATGCGGTAAATTTATCCTTGCTGTCCTTTATTGTTTCGATAAGAAAATCATTTATTGCCTGAACCTGGTTTTTAGTAGTCGCGGTTGAAAGAAGAAAACAGTGTCTTACGCCTGCTTTTTTCATCTCTTCCTCAAGTTTTTCTTTCAGTCCTACTGATGCCATTGCAAGACCGTAAAAATTACCGATCGATGCGGTCGCTTTTTCCGCTATTTTCTCAGGAAAGATATGCGTATGTGCGTCAATTATTTTTCCGAAATATCTGTTCATTTGTTGCCTTTCGAATCCGAATCATCATTGTAGATTTTATGAAGCCTGTTCAAAAACAGGATTCCGCAGATAATGGGGAGATAGAATGTAATGAATCGCCAGATGAGCATCGCCGTCGATATATATTCATTATCCGTAAAATACATGCTGAAAAATAAAAGAAAACTTCCTTCTGCGCCGAGTGCGGCTCCCGGCAACGGAACAAAAGATGAGATCATCAGCACAAACGAACTTGAGCAGAGAACGTTGAAAAATGAAATATCATTCGCTCCGAGCGCAACGCAGATAAAAAACGGTATCGAGAAATACGCGATTAGCTGAACCGCAGTAAGAAGCGTCATTTGGAATATCACTCCGGTATACTGTTTCAGCTCACACATGTTTACATAAAAAAGGTCGATCTGATCGTATGTTTTTTGAATGAGTTCTTCTTTAGATTTTACGATCTTTATTTTACTCAGAAGGGAAATAATGGCTTTGGCTGCTTTTTTTGTTCCGTTTCTGAAAAACGCTATCATTAAAAGTCCGCCTACTACGGCAAAATTAACGAGAAAACCTATGAGAACTATATATCCGAGTGACGATATGTGCGAAACAAAGAAATTAAGCCTGAATATCAGAGCGATTATTGAGAAAAGCGTCAGGACAATCTGATATATGATGAAGCGTGAAAACAAACTGAATGTCGCAAGACCTGCAGGCATACCCCTCTGAATAAGCACAAAGGCCTGCATAGGCTGTCCTCCGGTTGCAAATGGAGTGATGCTGTTGAAAAGCTGCCCGATCATAACTGTTTTTATTGAGTTTTTCAATCGGTGGGGCGGGTATACCTTTTTCGCGATAACGTATACCGTAAACGATTCCATCATCCAGTATACCGCCATCATAAGAAAGGCGGTGAGCATCGGGAGAAGGCTGGCATTCTGAAAAGCCTTAATAAAACTGTCTATGCCGTCTACAAAAAACAGATAAAAAACAAGAAGCAGCGTTACTAACACTAAAATGACGATATTTATTATCATCATCTTTTTTTTCATTAAAAATACACCTCCTGTTTTTTCTCATGTTCTTTATTATACTACATTCGCAAATAAAATTCAAGTACTTTTGAGCCAAAAAAAGATTTATTCTTATTTTCTGCCTAATTATTATTAGAGCTGCGACATAAATGTAAATGACGGCTTCTATTGACTTTTTATATAAAATATGATATAATATAACAGAATAAACTAAAATGAGAAAATATTGTCTGCAAAGATAAATGCACGATATATTTTGAGTCTTAACGAATTAAAACCTAAAAAATAAATAAAGGGGATAAGGAATCGTTTTATGAAAATTACAACAATCAAAGAGCTTCTTGACGCAGAAGTACTGTGCGGCGAGGAACTTCTTAATACCCATGTTTATTCCGCATGCGGTTCGGATATGATGAGCGACGTTCTTGCTTTCGTGAAAGATCAGGCTGTACTGCTGACCGGTCTTGTAAATCCGCAGGTCGTCAGAACCGCTGAAATGATGGATATCCATTGCATCGTATTCGTAAGAGGAAAAAAACCGGACGAAATGATACTTTCTCTTGCAAGAGAAAATAATATCGTGGTTCTTGCAACAACCGAAAGAATGTTTCCTGCGTGCGGAAAGCTTTACGCGAACGGTCTTATCGGTACAAAAACAGTAAAGTAATCTAATATGGAGAGTATCAATGGCAGATGTTTTTAAACTTCGCTACGACGTCGACGGAGATAACTTCATGGCTGCCGGCGCCGCTTCTTCGGATGTAAAAAAAGTTCTTCGTCAGCTCGGTATCGGTGCTGAGGCAATCAGAAAAGCAGCTGTTGCGATGTATGAGGGCGAAATAAATATGGTCATTCATGCAGGCGGCGGAGTCGCAGATATTACCGTAACTGACGATTATATTGAAATAGTTCTTTCAGATAAAGGTCCCGGTATACCTGACGTTGAACAGGCTATGCAGGAGGGCTGGTCCACCGCTCCTGACAATATAAGAGCCCTCGGCTTCGGCGCTGGAATGGGCCTTCCAAATATGAAAAAATATTCTGACGAAATGAAAATCGATACGGTAGTGGGAGAGGGGACCACAATTACCATGCGGATCAATATCTGACGGTAATTGATAATTTCGCCGGAAAGATCGGAGTTGATCAAGTGAATACAGTTTCCAGCCATTCCGTTATGCTTGATTCTGAAAAATGCAAGGGTTGCATCAACTGCATGAAACGGTGCCCTACGGAGGCTATACGCGTCCGTAACGGTAAGGCGCATATTATAGACGATCGCTGCATAGACTGCGGCGAGTGTATAAGAATTTGTCATAACCATGCAAAGAAAGCTGTTTATGACAGCTTTGATATTATCAACGATTTCAAATATAAAGTGGCTCTTCCCGCTCCGTCACTTTATGGACAGTTCAACAACCTTACGGATATCGACTATGTCCTTACCGGACTTAAAAACATCGGGTTTGACGATGTCTGGGAAGTATCCCGTTCAGCAGAGATTATTTCCGACCTGACACGCAAACTTCTCAATAAGGAAAACATAGTAAAGCCGTGTATAAGCTCCGCATGCCCCGCTGTTGAAAGGCTTATTGCGGTCCGCTTCCCTAATCTTTGCGACAATATCCTTCCCGTTCTTGCACCTGTCGAGATAGCAGCCAAAAAGGCAAGAGAGGAAGCAGTTAAAATCTCAGGACTGAAACCTGAAGAAATCGGTATCTTCTTTATTTCCCCGTGTCCGGCAAAGGTAACGTCTGCAAAGTTCCCGATCGGACATGACGACAGACTTATCGACGGTGTGCTCAGTGCAAGTGAAGTCTATTTTCGCCTCGTTCCCGCTATGAGCGAAATAGACTTTCCTCAGCAGCTTTCATCTTCAGGTCTTGTCGGCATAAGCTGGGCATCTTCGGGAGGGGAATCATCCGCACTTCTGCGAGATAAGTATCTCGCGGCAGACGGTATAGAAAACGTTATCAAGGTTCTGGAAGAACTTGAAGACGATAAACTGAACGATCTTGAGTTTATCGAGCTTAACGCCTGTGCAGGCGGATGCGTAGGCGGCGTTCTCAATATTGAAAATCCCTTTGTCGCTCGCGCCAAGATACAGTCGTTAAGAAAATATCTTCCTGTTTCACTCAACAGATTCGATCAGAGAGATAATTCCGTCGATGATTTTATGTGGACAACTCAGCTTGAGTACACTCCCGTCTTCCGTCTTGACAACGACAGATCCGTAGCATTGCGTAAACTCAGAGAAATGAATAATATCTGCGAGTCTCTTCCCGGTCTTGACTGCGGTCTGTGCGGTGCTCCGACCTGCCGTGCATTCGCAGAAGATATAGTTAATGAAGAGGTAAGTATAGATCAGTGCGTAAAGATGCAGATACAGGGAGGCAAATAGTATGAAATACGATAAACCTTTTTCCGTCAAAGATCTTATAGCTTCCGGCGGAGCAAAGGCTGAAATGATAGAGGACGAAGACCGGCTTATTACCGGCGGTTTTGCTACCGATCTTCTCAGCCATGCTATAGGCAATGCGTCAAGCGGAGACGCGTGGCTGACGGTGCTGACAAATCCCAATATCACTGCTCCTGCATCAATAGCTGACGTTTCATGCATAATTGTGTGCGACGGCACTCCGGTTACCGAAGCATTGAGATCCAAATGCGAGATCATGGGCATCTCTCTGCTATCGTCTTCGCTACCCATTACAGATTTATCCGTATTTTTATATAAGCTTCAGGAAGGTCAGAAGTGAATATCACAGATAAAGGGCTCGAACTGTATTACGATTTCCATATCCATTCGTGTCTGTCTCCGTGCGGTTCAGATGAAATGACTCCGCAGATGATCGTTGATTGCGCAATTGCAAAAGAGCTTGACTGCATTGCTTTAACAGATCATAATATTTCGGGCAATTGCCTTTCTGCTATCAGCTACGCTCAAGGAAAGGACCTTATTGTTCTTCCCGGCATGGAACTTCAGACGTCGGAAGAAATTCATGTTATCTGTATATTCCCGGATATAGAAAGAGCCGTTCCGTTTGAATCATATGTCAGATCAACTCTTCCTCCGATCAAAAACGATATCCGGTATTTCGGCAATCAGACCGGCGTTCGTCCGGACGGAACAACTTATGAAGAGGAACAGATGCTCGCTGTTTCTTCCGATATCCCTCTTTACGGACTTTATCCTCTTGTAGAATCATACGGCGGCATGGCGATACCCGCACATATAGACAGAACGTCTTTTTCGATAGGCTCAGTCTTAGGTATGCTTGATAAGAGCATGGGCTTTCCTCTCGTTGAGGTCTGGAAGGATCCTTCGCTTGCCGATGCGGCAGGTATTCCGTATATTCAGTCTTCTGACGCACACAATATCGACGCGTTTTTTGAACGTGAATATCATTCGTTTATCGCCGATGAAAAATCTGCCGACGGCATCTTCAGGGCGCTGAAAAATATCGGCGCAAAATGATTTTATGTGAATTTGTTTTATATTCAGAAGGAGCAGCATATGCGCGACGTTAAAAATGCGAAAACGGATAAGAAATTATCCGAAAAAAAATTGGCATCGGTTTCAGCAGTTTCAACCGATTCCGATTCTGACGCTCGCATTTCTCTGAAAACAAAAAAAGACATGAAAAATCAGTATAAAAAGGCTGAAAAAATAAAGCACCATTATTTCCGGACTTTTTATTACTCATTTGCGATCACTTTTATAATCCTCGGCGCCATAGCGATCCTGTATTTTATGTACCAGCAGGATAAAAACGTTTTCGGCTTTGCAGATAAGTATTATGATCAGGCTGTTTCTCAGATGGAATCCGGCAACATGTCCCAGGCTGTCGAATCTTTGAATGAATGCCTTGATTACGATCCGGGACACACTCAGGCGCGTCTGCTCCTTGCCCAGGTTTACGAAGATCTTGCCAGAACCGACGATGCAGTCAGAGTTCTTTCTGACGGAATAGAGATTTCACCCCGTAATGAAACGTTTTATCAAAAGAAAATACAGCTGCTGACAAAAACCGATAAAATATCCGATGCTATGGAGTTTATCAATTCCATTTCATCGTCGTATATCATCGTCAAGCTTTCCGACACTCGTCCCGCAACCGTTGCCATGACACCCGACCCGGGAACATACGATTCATCCGTTCAGATCGAGCTTGTCAGCACGGGAGGCGCAACTATCTATTATACTCTTGACGGTTCTGCTCCAACCACAAAAAGCCGCGTTTACGACCCCGCTCATCCAATAGTTATCGAAAAGGGCACCGTGACAATCCGTGCGTTTGCGATGAACAGTCAGTATATGATAAGTGATGAATACAGCGCAACCTACCGTATTTACAGCGCAAACTCTGCTTACATCTTCCTTGACGACAAGGTCGAACAGATGGTCAGGACCTCAATCAACAAACCAACGGGAACGATATATTACCGTGACCTTCAGAACGTCAAACGAATTTCAAGCGAAGAAAAGGGCGATGTAAAGTATACAGGCAATATCACAACTCTTGCAGACCTTGTCGAAATGGCAAACCTTAACGAGGTAGTGCTTGTCAACGAACCGTATATAGAAGATTTTTCACCTCTTCTTCAGCTTAAATCCATGACGTCTCTCAACGTTTCGGGATGCGGACTTGACGACGAAAAGGCAAAGCAGATCTACGCAGTTTTGTGGCTCAATATCCTTAAAATGGATGATAATCTTCTGTCGAATATAGACAATGTTCGCAATATGTCGGCTCTGCGTGAATTTTCGGCGGCAGGCAATGCTCTGAAAGACGTTTCCGTAATAGGCAATATGACGCTTTTGCGCGGACTTAATCTTTCTAACAATCTTATAAGTGATATCTCTTCGTTCTCCAATCTAACTTCGCTTAAAACGCTTGACATCTCAAATAATCTCGTAAGCGATATATCGTCGCTTTCATATCTCACGATGCTTACTGATCTTAATCTGAGCACAAACAGTATAAAGCAGCTCAATGCGATTTCACGTTTGCAGAATATCGAAATTCTTACACTGAGCAATAATCCTATCCAGTATCTTTTACCCATTGAAGGGTTTACTGCACTTAAAACTCTCAAAATCGACGGAACCGGCGTTACCACACTCGGCGCACTTTCGGATCTTGTCAACATCGAAACGCTCGACTGTTCAAGAACGTCGATTACCGACTTTACATCGCTTTCAAAGATGAAAGTCAATACACTTATTGCCCAGCAGGCAGGCATATCGGATCTCAGTGCTATCTCGCTCGCAAATTCCGTTAAAATGCTTGATATTTCGCTGAATACGATTTACGACGTAGCGCCTCTGTCTGCAATGACAAATCTTAACATTCTCAATATTTCAGGAAATCCAGTATCAAATTTCAGCACATTGCAGTTTTGCACCACGCTCGAAAGTATCACCTGTGCGGGCGTTCCGATTACGTCTGCAGATGAAGCGCTTTTCGCCGGAACAGGTATAAAACTGATCAAATAATCATTTTAATTCCATAGAAAGGACCAAAGATGGACGAAGTAATTACAATTAAAGGCAAACCGAAGCTGAAATATGCATGGCTTTTACTTGTTGCAGTTGTTATTATAATCATTGTTTCAACAAGTATTTACACGGTAGGAGAGACGGAGAGGGCTGTCGTAACTACATTCGGCAAAGTAACTTCAGTAAACGGAGCGGGACTTCATTTTAAGCTTCCTTACCCGATTCAGTCTCTTGAAAAAGTTGACATGACTACTCAGAAGCTCACGATAGGCTATATCGAAAACGGCTCGACGCTTACCACAAAGCAGGACGAATCAAAAATGATCACGGGCGACTATAATGTTGTATCCGTAGACTTCTTCATGGAGTGGAAGGTCAGCGACCCGCAGAAATACCTTTTCAATTCCGAACAACCTGTCAAAATACTCAAAAATATTGCCCAGGCTGCCGCAAGAGACGTTATGGGCTCCAAAACGGTAGATGACGTGCTGACTACCGGTAAAGTTGCGATACAAACCGAAATAAAAGACATTATGGTATCCCGTCTTGAGCAATATGATATCGGCGTTCAGATAATTGAGGTAAAAATACAGGATGCCGAACCGCCTACGGAAGCAGTCATAGGCGCATTCAAAGCAGTAGAAACCGCAAAGCAGGAAAAGGAAACAACGATCAATATCGCAAAGGCATATGAAAATTCCGTTATTCCCGAGGCTCGTGCCAATGCCGATAAGCTTCTTAAAGAAGCAGAAGCATATAAAGAGAAAAGGATAAACGAGGCAACCGGCGAATCTGCAAAATTTACCGCTATGTATGAAGAATATATTCTCAACAAGGATGTTACGCGCAGAAGAATGTATCTTGAAATGATAGAAGATGTCTTCCCCGCTGTTGAAGTATATATAGACAACGGTTCGGGAATGGAAAAAATAATGGTTGTCGGTGAAGAATCGGATGTTCCCGTTCTGACCGGAGGTGCAAACTGATGAACAGAAAAAAGATCATATCCACAGCCGTTGTGGCTGTCCTGGTATTATTGGCGGCGATCGTCCTGTTCTCTTCGATGTATACAGTCAGAGAAGATGAATTTGGCATCGTTAAAATGTTCGGCAAAATAACCACCGTTCGCAGCGAAGCCGGATTGTATTTAAAGGTTCCTTTTGTTGAAGAAGTATCTTCTCTTCCGAAAAACAAGCTTATGTATGATGTTCCCTCAAGCGAACTTCTGACAAGCGACGCAAAATCACTCGTTGTTGATAATTACGTTATCTGGCTCATAGACGACCCGACTCTTTTTACACAGCGTGTCGGCACCGTAAGTGAGATGGAAAAACGACTTGACGCTACTATATACAGCGTAGTTAAAAATACCATGGGTACCAAGCTTCAGACAGAGATCATTTCTGCCGGTGAGGGTAACAGAAACGAAGTCAACAAACAGATAACCGCGCAGGTCAATTCTAACCTGAGTGCAGAATACGGTGTCTCTGTCCTGTCTGTCGAAATAAAAAAGCTCGATCTTCCTTCCGATAATGAGAGCGCAGTATATGCAAGAATGATATCCGACCGCGAGCAGATCGCCGCAGCTCTCAAAGCAGAGGGCGAACTTGAAGCGGCAAAAATAAGAAACGAAACCGATAAACAGGCCGCAATTATCGTTAGTGAAGCAAAAGCAGAATCAGATAAGATAACCGGTGAGGCAGAGGCAGAATATATGCGCATTATGTCAGAAGCATATAACAGCGCAGAAAAACAGGAATTTTACGAGTTTATCCGTTCGCTTGACGCCGCACGTTTGTCTATGTCTGACGGAAAAAAGGTCCTTATCCTTCCTGCTGAAAGTGTTATCGGAAGAATTTTCATAGGCGAATAAAGTATTTTTAATCTATACGAGGTGTTATTATGAACTCCAACAAGTACGCAGCGCAGCTTTACTGCTTCAGCAGTGTTACAGCTCCTGATCTTCCCGAAAAACTTGATGCTCTTGCAAAAGCAGGTTATGAAGGAATTGAATTCTGCGGCGGTTTTGACAAAGATCCCCAGGAACTCAACGCAATAATGAAAAAAGCAGGGCTTAAACTGATCAGCTGGCATATAGGAATTGAACGCATTCTCCCCGATCAGTTTGATGCTACGGTAGCTTATCTTAAAGCTCTTGATTGTCACAGCGCAGTTGTTCCCGGACTTCCCGGTCATATGACCGGCGATGCTGAGGCTTGGAAAAAAACTGCAGAACTATTCGATCAGCTCTCAGAAAAACTTAAACCGCACGGAATCAAACTCGGCTATCACAACCATCAGTGGGAATTCAGTAAATATCCTGACGGTACGTGCCCGTTTTCTGTATTTTTTGATAATACAGACTCTTCAATTACCTGTCAGGTCGATATCGGTCATGCTCTTAACGGCAGGGGAATGTCTCTTGATGAAATATTCAGCCGTTATCACGGTAGATTCAATTCCGTTCATCTTAAACCCTACAGCCTTTCACTAGGTGCTGAAGACCATGGAAAAGGATATCAGACATATGTCGGTGAAGACGATATTCCGTGGAAAAATGTTTTAACAACACTTAAGAATGACGGAAGCGTTGATTGGTATATAGTTGAACTTGAATATTCCGGAGAAAAGGGTCCCATCAGAGTTCTTACCGATGCTATAAACTATCTGAAAAACTGCGAAAAACAGATCTGAGTGAAAAAAACGGATTTCCGGTGATAACCGTGAGATCCGTTTTTCATTTGTTTCCTTCGCAGGCAGTTTCCAACCTGAACTGCACCGAAAAAGTCCGCTTGATAATATATGAGAAAATACCGACGTATCTTTCTGTAAGATCATCGGTATTTTTTTGCGATTATTTGATTTTCATGTATAGTTTCATGTATTTTTCATTTTAAGAAATTCATATGCTTCTGTTACCGTTGCGTCACGGTAGGTGTATGCAATATAAACTCCGATTACCGGTATCAATAAAGCCAGCAAATACCAGCCCGCGAATGAAAGATCCAATGTAAATAATCGGAACTTGTAGCCTTTTGTGATCTCCTTGCTCTTTTTCAGCGCATCTTTCCAATCCATGCCATTGTACTCTGCGATGATCTGGGGAACAAAATAATAGGCATATGAATAATAAATTCCCGGTATTATAAGTAATGATCCGCATAACAGTATCAGATTTCTCATAAGCATTGTTTTGAATACGTTTGGATAGAAATCGTTCCTGAAAACTACAAAAACACTTGATGCTCTGAATGTGTCCTTTTTTGCATTCAAATAATAATTGGCTTTCGCCGCATGCATAGGTCCGACGAAGAAAACAGAAAAAACGATAAGCAGCAAAACGATTGCTGTCATTGAGATCGCATAGAGGAAATCTCTGTTTACAGTGTCGGTCGTAAATCCGATCCTTTCAGGTTTAAAATAAATATTATTCGGATCATAAAATATGAAAGTCAAAATAAAAGCAAGGTCGGCACCGAATCGTCCGGTTACTGTATGAAACACAAATGAGAAAAGGACTGCGGAAAAAAAATTCTTACTTAAAACTTTTTTTGCGTTTGATTTTAATTCGCTTCTGTTCATTTATATCTCCTGAAGTAATAAAATAAATCGGTCACCTACGAATAAGTAGATGACCGATTTATGGTCCGAGCGGCGGGAGTTGAACCCACGGCCTCTTGAACCCCATTCAAGCGCGCTACCAAACTGCGCTACGCCCGGACAGGGGAAAATGGAGCTGATGACCGGAGTCGAACCGGTGACCTCATCCTTACCAAGGATGCGCTCTACCTACTGAGCTACATCAGCACTAATCAGTTGGGTCTTTTAGAACGCTTTGACATTATACTACATTTTTTCCCTTTTGTCAACCCCTTTCCTGAAAATTTTTTATTTTTCGTTATAACATTCCTCGATTTTAACAAATTGTGAATTTTTATTCGCACAACTTGTATTATATCTGAAAATATGTTATAATTTCGCAGAATCAGAAATGCGGTAGTTATATACGCAAAAAAATCATACTGTGAATTCATACTATTCCAATAAGTGTAAGGAGATCATTAATATGGAAAGAAGAGTCGGAACCGTTTCACGCGGAATTCGCGCCCCGATAATACGAGAAGGCGATGATCTTGTGTCTATCGTTGCAACCTCCGTTCTTGAGGCGGCAAAAAGCGAAGGGTTTGAACTCAGAGATAAAGACGTTGTTGCCGTAACCGAAGCCGTAGTTGCAAGGGCGCAGGGAAATTATGCTTCCATAGACGCTATAGCGGCGGATGTTTCCGCAAAACTCGGTGGGGGAGAGATAGGCGTTATATTCCCTATACTCAGCAGAAACCGTTTTGCTATTTGTCTTAAAGGTATTGCAAAGGGTGCAAAGAAGATTTATCTCATGCTCAGCTATCCTTCAGATGAAGTCGGAAATCATCTTGTAGACGTTGATATGCTTGATGAAAAAAACGTAAATCCTTATACCGATGTTCTTACCCTTGAAAAATACCGTGAGCTTTTTGGTGAAAACAAGCATCCCTTTACCGGTGTTGACTATGTTGATTACTATTCTGATCTTATTCGCTCATGCGGAGCAGACGTAGAGGTAATCTTTGCCAATAATCCTAAAACGATACTTAATTATACAAAAAAAGTTCTTGCGTGTGATATCCATACACGTAAACGCACAAAACGCCTTCTTAAGGCAGCAGGTGCAGAAACTGTTCTCGGACTTGACGATATTTTAACTGCCCCCGTAAACGGAAGCGGATTCAACGCTGAATTCGGTCTTCTCGGTTCAAACAAAGCTACTGAAGATAAGGTCAAGCTCTTCCCGAAAGACTGCGCCGAATTTGTCAATGCCGTTCAGGAAAAGCTTATAAATGCAACTGGCAAACATATCGAGGTTATGATTTACGGCGACGGTGCATTCAAAGATCCCGTCGGAAAGATCTGGGAGCTCGCCGATCCTGTCGTATCGCCTGCATTTACTTCAGGACTTGAAGGAACGCCGAATGAAATCAAGATCAAGTATATCGCCGATAATCAGTATGCCGATCTTAAGGGTGAAGCGCTCAAACAGGCGGTAAGCGAATATATAAAACATAAAGATTCAAATCTTGTCGGCTCTATGGCATCTCAGGGAACGACCCCCAGACGTCTTACAGACCTTATCGGTTCTCTTTGCGACCTTACGTCAGGCAGCGGTGATAAAGGAACTCCGATAATCCTGATTCAGGGCTACTTTGATAACTATACAAACTGATATGAACCAACATGAGGATGAAGCGCGGGCTTCATCCTCTATTTTTTTGAACATTTTTAGGAATCTGAAAAAAAGACTTGAAAAAAAATTTTTTTTATGTATAATACTTAGTTAGTTAACTAACTATATGACGAAAGGAGTATCTTCTTTTGAAAAAAATCGAAAACGGACCGCATGACTGTGAATTGCGTGACGGCATGCCGCTCGGCATGATGCTTACCAAGGTCGCGCACTGTAACGATAATGTCATCAAGGAAGAGCTTGATGCCATAGGCGCACAGAAAGCGTTCGGCGGGGTATTGATGCATATAGCGCATCATGACGGGATCATGCAGTCGGATCTCGCCAAACATATGAATTTTACCGCTCCAACAATCAGCGTTACGGTTCAGAAGCTTGAAGAAAACGGTTATATCGTTCGTGAAGCCGATGTGTCAGATCAGCGTAAATTCCGCATACGATTGACTGAAAAGGGAATCGAAATGACAGAAAAGATCCGCCGGACTTTTGCAAAATGCGAAAACGTTCTTGCCAAAGGTTTTTCCGATGAAGAGCTCCGCACGATCCGCGCTCTTCTAATAAAAATGTATACAAATATCTCGGAGGATAAAACAAAAGAATGAAATTATCAAAATATATCAAGCCTTATATCGTCTTCATGATACTTTCGCCTCTGTTTATGCTTGTCGAAGTATTTATGGACCTTCTCCAGCCAACGCTGATGTCCGTAATAGTGGATGACGGTATTCTTGCCATGAATGAGGCGGGTCAGATATCGTCTGATATGAATATCATTATTTTTACCAGCATAAAAATGCTGATATGCGCTCTCGTCGGGATGATAGGGGGCGTTGGCTGCACTTATTTTTCATCTGTTTCTTCACAGAACTTCGGCGCAGACCTTCGCGCAGATGTTTTCAGAAAAATAGCTCATTTTTCATTCGCAGAAACGGATAAATTTACAACCGGTTCTCTTGTTACAAGAACCACCAACGATGTTACTCAGCTTCAGAATCTTGTAATGATGGCTTTACGTATGTTCGTCAGAACCCCAATGCTCTGCTTCGGCGGCATTGTAATGGCGCTCTCCATTAATCTCAGATTCGGTCTTATTCTTCTTGTCACTCTTCCTGTAATGATTCTTCTTATTGCCCTGATAATCAAAAACGCTAATCCGTTTTTCACAAAGGTGCAGGAGAAAATTGATAAGCTTAACGGTATAATGCAGGAAAATCTTTCGGGTGTCCGCGTAGTAAAGGCGTATGTCAGAGAAGACTACGAAACAGAAAAATTCGAAAGCGCAAACTACGATCTTGCAAAAACAACGCTTACCGTTTCACGGCTTATGGCTGTTCTGTCTCCTGTTATGATGCTCATTATGAACGCCACAACGATTGCCGTCATCTATTTCGGTGCGTTACAGGTCAATGAAGGTATTATCGGCGTCGGCGAAGTAATGGCGGTAGTAACGTATATGGCTCAGATACTCATGAGCATGATGATGATGTCCATGATGTTTATGGCTGTCTCAAGAGGTAAAGCATCGTATGACAGAATCAAAGCCGTTATGGAAACAGATCCGTCTGTCGTATCCGGTTCAAGCGATGCAACGGTTAAAAACGGAACTATAGAGTTCAAAGACGTGTCTTTCAGATACCCATTCGCAGTTGGAGAACCTGTGATCAGGCATATCAACCTCAAAATAAACGCAGGCGAAACGGTAGCGTTTCTTGGTTCGACAGGTTCGGGAAAAAGCTCTCTTGTAAATCTTATTCCGCATTTTTATGATGCTACCGAAGGCGCAGTCCTTGTCGACGGAGTAAATGTGAATGACTACAATCTCGATAATCTCAGAGCGGGAATAGGTATGGTTCTGCAAGAGGCAGTCCTTTTCAGCGGAACTATCATGGAAAACATCAAATGGGGCGATCCTGACGCAACCGATGAAGAAGCTATCGAAGCCGCGAAAACTGCGCAGGCTGATGATTTTATTTCATCTCTTCCGGACGGATACAATACAATGCTCGGTCAGCGCGGCCTAACGCTTTCTGGCGGACAAAAGCAGCGTCTCTCAATTTCAAGAGCAGTTCTGAAAAAGCCTAAAATCCTGATCCTTGACGATTCTACGTCAGCGCTCGATATGGGTACTGAATCGCGGCTTCAAAGCGCTCTGAAGGTCAAGATGAAGGGCATGACGTCTTTGATAATTGCACAGCGCATATCATCTGTTATGTATGCCGACAAAATCGTAGTACTCGACAAAGGCGAAATTTCCGCCGTCGGCACACATGACGAGCTACTCAAAACAAGCGACATTTATAAGGATATTTACGATTCTCAGATGGGACAGGGGGGTGCAGACAATGTCTGAAAACAGAAATAACAATTCGTCCAGAGCTTCTGTTCGCGGTCCCGGAGTAGGTCCCGGAATGAGAGGACCGTTGCAGGTTGAAAAGCCGAAGGATACCAAAAACACCCTCAAAAGATTATTCAGATATCTCGGCGCGAGCAGATATAAGCTTCTCGCTCTTGTGATTCTTGTTATTTTGACAGCTCTTACACAGCTCGTCGCACCTATATTCCAGAAAAATGCGATAGACAGCATCGCAATAACTGAAAGCAATCCTTCAGTTAATTTCAATTCTCTAACATTCTCGCTGATAGGAATGGCAGGCATTTATCTTATCGGTGTTGTGTTCAACTTTTTACAGGGTTGGATAGGCGCAGGTCTTTCTCAAAAAACAGTACGGATTCTCAGAAGCGATATGTTTTCCAAGATGTCAAAGCTGCCGGTAAAATATTTTGATACCAATACCCACGGCGAGCTTATGAGCCGTCTGACAAACGATATAGATAACGTCTCAAACGCTCTTTCGCAAACGATAACGTCTATAATACAAAGCGTTATCACCATTATAGGCGCGTTGGCTATGATGCTCTATTACAGCCCGATCATGACTATTGTTTCTCTCCTTGTGATCCCGCTTGTTCTTTTTGTAACACGTTCCATCGTCAAGAGAACACGTGTTCTCTTCAAAAAGCAGCAGGAAGCTCTCGGCAGATTGAACGGTCACGTTGAAGAGATGGTTACGGGACAGAAAACGGTAGAAGCATTTTCAAGAACAAATATCGTAGTAGCTGAATTCGACGAAATCAATAAAGATCTTCGCAAATACAGCGTCAAAGCCCAGATTTTCGGCGGAACGATAGGTCCCGTAATGAATGTTATAGGCAATATCAGTTTCGTGCTTGTTGCAATCTCCGGCGGTGTTCTTGCAAGCATGGGAATGATCACAGTTGGCGTTATCCAGGCATTTGTTCAGTATTCAAAACAGTTTACGAGACCCATAAATGAGGTGGCAAACCAGTACAGCACCATTCAGTCTGCTCTTTCGAGCGCAGAACGTGTTTTTGATGTTATGGATCAGATACCGGAGAGCGATGATTTCGCCGATAAGCAGTTTGATGTTGCTTCCGTAAAAGGAGATGTTGTTTTCAAAAACGTCAACTTCGGCTATACTCCGGAAAAACAGGTTCTTAAAGACTTCACCATCAACGTTAAGGCGGGTCAGAAGATCGCTCTTGTCGGACCTACCGGCGCAGGTAAAACCACAGTCGTCAATCTGATCACCAGGTTTTACGATATAGATTCGGGTGAGATACTTCTTGACGGCGAAAATATTTTTGAACTTCCCAAAAAAGGACTCAGAAGCTGTATAGGTATAGTTTTGCAGGATACCGTTCTTTTTACCGGAACGATTAAGGATAATATCCGTTTCGGCAGACTTGATGCAACGGATGAAGAGATTTATGCCGCTGCCAAAACGGCAAATGCCGACAGCTTCATCAGAAGGCTTCCCGACGGATACGATACACAGCTTTCCGAGCAGGGATCTAACCTTTCTCAGGGCCAGAGACAGCTTCTTTCAATTGCAAGAGCCGTTCTGGCGGATCCCAAGATTCTTATTCTCGACGAAGCAACATCGTCGATTGATACAAGGACCGAGATGAATATTCAGAAGGCAATGATAAGGCTAATGAAGGGAAAAACAAGCTTTATTATAGCACACAGACTTTCTACGATTCGTGATGCCGACGATATCCTCGTTATCGATGCGGGCAGGATCGTTGAGAAAGGCGACCATAAATCTCTTCTTGAACAGAAGGGTCATTACTGGCAGCTTTATCAGTCTCAGTTTACTCGCAGCGATGCGGTATGACTTGACGTTTTTGCTATGACAAAAATGTGAATCTTTCTATTTGGGATTGACAAAGTATTATCGTTGTGGTATTATTAATAAAGAAAGTCGAATCTCATGAACAGTGAGGTGAAGTGGATTGAACGGAAGATCTCTCAGCGAACCGATGACGATCGGCGTAATCGCCGTCGTTTGTGTTGCGTTTGTTCTTTCTGTTTTCTGCTTCGCCTCTTTTTTCGTTTTGAACAGGCCTGAAACAACCGATAATAATAATCAGAACGATACAAACATAGTCAACCAGGATCCTGTAAACGAGTATGAAGGCGTGGATCCCGAAACCGTTGCTAAAATAGAGGCATTAAAGAGTGAAATTGCCGTATACGATAAAATTCTCGCATCAAAGTATATGCTACTGGTAAATAAAGAGCATCCGATTCCTCAGGATTTTGCTCAAACGTCTCTTATAGATACGGAATCGAACCCCGCACTTAAGCTTGATGCAGTTGCTGCAGTTAAAATACAGGAATTTATCAATGCGGCTAAGCAGGAAGGGTATACGTGCAAAGTCATAGCGGGATACAGAACGTATTCCGATCAGGAATCTGCTTATAACTATGCATATCAGAGCGAGATCAACGCTGGCTATACTGCAGAGGAAGCTGAGGCACGCATAGGACTTTCTGTTGCAAAGCCTGGTTACAGCGAATTTGAAACTGGGTATACCGTATGCATTGCGGAAAATTCTTCTGTGACCAAGGATGAAATGGTTTCTTCCGAACTGTATAAATATATATCCGAAAATATTTATAAATACGGCTTCATTTTACGTTACCCTGAAGGCAAGCAGGATATTACAGGATATGAGTTCGACCCGTTCTGCTACCGATATATCGGTGATGAGGGTGTTTCAGAGGGCGTTTTATCAATGAGTCATGCTCAGTATATTTATGAAAAGAATTTCTCGTTTGAGGAATATATTGATTATCTAACTGCCAAGCGTGCATACGCTGTGCAGAATCTGAATGTATCTTCTGCTGATATAGATCGGCATTAAGATTATAAATAAATCATTTTTTTAAAAGAAGGTGCTCTTATGGCTATTAAACTCGGTATCATCGGATACGGCGGAATGGCTCACTGGCATAGAGACAGCGGTCTTAAAAATGTTCCCGGCTTTGAAGTTATCGGCGTTTACGACATCGATCCCGCTAAAATCGAAGAAGCGCGTTCGCAGGGAATGATAGGTTATAACAAGCTCGAAGATATGCTTGCCAACCCCGATATCAATCTTTGCCTCGTAGCTACACCTAATCAGGTACATAAGGAACTTACAATAGCTGCTTTAAATGCAGGCAAGAACGTTGTTTGTGAAAAACCCGTCACACTTTCGGTTAAAGATCTCGATGAGATGATCGCTGCTTCCGAAAGAAATCATAAATTGTTTACCGTTCACCAGAACAGACGTTGGGATGCAGACTACCTCGTTGCTAAACAGGTCTTTGACAGCGGCGTTCTCGGTAATGTATTTACCATTCAGTCAAGACTTCACGGCACAGGCGGCATTATGCACGGCTGGCGCGCTCTTCCCGAATGCGGCGGCGGAATGGTTTACGACTGGGGCGTACATTTTATTGACCAGATCTGCAATATGGTTCCGGGTAAAATCACAGATATCAGCGCAGATCTTCACAGCGTCAAGAATCTTCTCGTTGACGACTATTTCATGACTCAGCTCAAATTCGATTCCGGTGTTCAGGTCATGATCGAAATAGGTACATTCCTTCTCAAGCCCACACCTCGTTGGTATATGGCAGGCAATGCCGGCACATTACAGCTTGATGACTTCAGCGGCGTAAATGGCGGAATAACCAAGGTTTCTAAGCTTGCCGAACTTATTCCTCCCGTTATTGTCAATACTCCTGCCGGACCGACAAGGACATTCGCTCCTCAGCCTCCTGAAACACTCGAACAGCTTCCTCTCCCTTCATTCAGCGGCGGCTGGTCTGATTTCTATAAGAACGTTGATGCTGCGATTGAAGGCAAAGAAGAGCTTATCGTTAAACCCTGTCAGGTCAGACGTGTTCTCGGCGTTCTTGAAAAGATCTTCGAGTCCGCAAAGACAGGTCATTCTGTTAAATACGAATAATATATCATTAATCTTCTGGATTTATATGATTATTCAAATACGTCGGGCAATCTCTTGCCCGACGTATTTTATATGCTGTTAAGTTAAATGACTTCTGAGATACAGTCAGCTTTTGCAGTAATACTTCAGATACGCTTTCAAAACTGCTGTCTGTGTTTTTGCATCCGGAATTTTGCCTGAATTGATCTCCTGTATAAGATCATTCAGGTTTATTTTTATAACCTCAACGAACTCATCTTCGTCAGGGTCCTGCTTTTCAAAATGCAGTCCGGTCGCAAGATACATATGTATCACTTCGTCAATTATGGCGGGGGAGGTGTAAAGAGGACCGAGATATTCGTAATTATCTGCAATTATTCCGGTCTCTTCACGCAGTTCTCTCTTTGCACCTTCAAGAGGCGTTTCTCCTGCGTCAAGCTTACCCGCGGGAATCTCAGTTGTTACGGCTGCAAACGGGTATCTGTATTGTCTGACAAGATAAACATTTTTATCATCGTCAATAACTGTAACACATACTGCGCCCTGATGCCTGATAACTTCTCTTGCAGCATTCTTTCCGTCAGGTAAAACGACCTCATCTTTATATAAATGAACGATTATCCCGTCATATATCAGTTTGCTCGATAAAGTCTTTTCCTCGAATTCCATTTTACTTTGATTCCTTTGTCTCATTCTGTTTTACCGGGAAAACTTTACTGAGTATCCATATTATTCCCATTATTATTCCGATAACAATAAATATGCCGAGCATACCTAATCCCATTATCGGAAGTGAATCAAGCAATGCATCAACGTTAAACATATCATATCTCCTTATTTATATCTCTACAAGAGTCAGAATCAGACCACCTGCTACAACTGATGCTATCTGACCAGAAACATTGGCTGCCGCCGCATGCATAAGAAGGAAGTTTTGAGGATCTTCTGCAAGTCCCATTTTATGCACAACGCGCGAAGACATCGGGAATGCCGATATACCCGCTGCGCCAACCATGGGATTGATTTTTTCTTTCAGGAATATATTCAACACCTTTGCGAATATAACGCCTCCTGCCGTATCGAAAATGAATGCGATCAATCCGAGTCCCATAATCATCAGTGTTTCCCATCTCAGGAAATACTGCCATTGCATTTTGGTGGAAACTGTAAGACCGAGAAGAAGAGTAACAAGGTTTGCAAGCTCATGCTGAGCGGATTCTGAAAGCGAATTTAAAACACCGCATTCGCGTATAAGATTACCGAACATCAGAAATCCGACAAGTGCAACGGATTTCGGAGCAAAAATACCTGCCACAACAGTTATTATTATCGGAAACAGTATCTTTGTTGTTTTTGAAACTGATTTCGGTCTGTAAGGCATTCTTATCATACGCTCTTTTTTTGTTGTGCAGAGCTTGATTACCGCAGGCTGTATGATCGGTACAAGAGCCATATATGAGTATGCGGCGATTATTATCGGTCCCACGTAGTTGGATTTGAAAAACTGTGAAACGAAAATGGAGGTGGGTCCGTCTGCAGCTCCGATAATTGCGATCGAAGCAGCGTCCTTAAGCTCAAATCCGAGGAAAGAGGCAAGACTTAAAGTAAAGAATATTCCAAACTGTGCTGCAGCTCCGAAAAGCATCATCTTCGGATTGGAAAGGAGCGGTCCGAAGTCTATCATTGCTCCGATGCCTATGAAAAGCAACAGCGGAAACAGCTCATTTGCAATGCCGGCGTTAAAAAGAACGTCAATCGGACCTTCTTCTGCTCCAACCTGGGTAACTGCTCCGGAAAAAGGCAGATTTACAAGTATTGCACCAAAGCCCATGGGCAAGAGAAGGGTAGGCTCCATATTCTTTTTTACGGCAAGATATATCAGAACTCCCCCGATTATCCACATTATAACCATAGGCCACTGTGTTGACCAATCGATTTGAAGTAAATTTGAAAATAACTGCGCCAAAAATGTCACTCCTATTATAAAAAAATTCAATACTATATATTAACCCGTATCATCGAACACGGTCTGTTGACCGGATATGTTCTATGACACGGTGGTATTTCCGTAACAAATAACAAAAAAACTGAATCCGTCCAATGTGTCTTCAGGCGCGTAAACCGCAGAAGAGTATAAATCGGTTCCCCTCTGAAAAACATCAGGCAGTATCTTCGGATTGTTATCGGTATTAACTGCAAAAACGCATTTTTCCCCATTGCTCACACGCGCGAAAATCAAAAGCCCGTTTTCTGCCCATAATGGAACAAATCTTCCATCTTTCAAACAGTTTATGCTGTGGCGTATCTTGTTGATTTTGGCGAAGAACGTTATCAGCACATTGTTTTCGTTTCCCCACGGAAAACACATTCTGTTAAGAGGATCTTTCCCTCCGTCCATTCCGGTCTCATCACCGTAATAAATTGTGGGAAGTCCCGGTAGAAAGGCAAGAACGGCATATGCAAGACATACGGGTTTTTCATCACCTAATACGGTTTTTATCCTTTCGGTATCATGTGTTCCGAGAAAATTCATAAGAACGTTCAGAACAGGCGAGGGGTAGTCTTCGCATATTTCAAGAACTCTTTCACAAAACAGTTTAGCTGACCTGTTTTGGATAAAATCGATTACGGCATTACGGAAAACGTAATTCATCACACTGTCGATTTGTTTGCCATGAAGGTATTTACGGCGTTGTCCGTAACTGATTTTATCAGCAGCGTTTTCCCATACTTCGCCTATGATCAACGCATCTTTCTTTTCAGCTTTTACCGAACTCCTGAATTTTTCAAGAAATTTATCCGGCAGTTCGTCGGCAACGTCAAGCCTCCATCCGGCAGCTCCGTATCGTAACCATTTGCGGGCTATACCGTTCTCTCCTGTGATAAATTCAAGGAAAGAGGATTCTGTTTCGTTTGTGTTCGGCAGAATTTTAACGTCCCACCAGCATTCGTAATCGTCGGGCCAATGTCTGAATCGAAACCATGGATAGTATGCCGATTTTTTGGACTGATAAGCGCCGATATCGGAATAATTACCGTATTTATTGAAATACTTACTGTCTGCTCCCGTATGACTGAATACTCCGTCAAGTATTATTCTGATACCGTAATCGTTCGCCTTTTTACAAAGCGCCTGGAAATCGTCAACGGTTCCGAGCATGGAATCTGGCTTCTCGTAATCTCCCGTATCATAACGGTGGTTTGATGCGGATTCAAAAATAGGGTTCAGATAAATAACGTCAATTCCGAGGTCATGCAGGTATTCGAGTTTAGACTCAATTCCCTTGAAATTCCCTCCGAAAAAGTCGGTAGTATTGAGCGTGCCGTCTGTGTTTCTGATATGATTTGGCGTTTCTCCCCACTGCTTTAAGTTTGAGTGCTTTGATGCGTCAGGCACTCCGGCTTTACAAAACCTGTCCGGAAAAATCTGGTATATATTGGCACCCTCATAGCATTCGGTCGCTGTAAAGCTGTTTATATATACGGTAAGCTTCCACGGTGAAAAACTGTTTTCATCAAAGGGATTCGACAGATTGTTTTCGCCTATTTTATGCGTTTTTCCGCTTGTGCTGCGTATTTCGAACCAGTAAAAGTATAGCCCTTCACTGTTAATATCAAAAGTAACCGAATAAGCTTCATATGCCCCGTCAGTGTCTTCGAACTGTAAAGGAATCGAGAATTTTATTCCGTCACTTTCAAATACGGCATTAACATCAAATGCCGATATACGTCTTGAAACGAGCAGACGGAGCGTTATATCTTTTTCGATTTCTACAGCCCCGAACGGATTTTTATAAAATGCATCTCTCGAATTAAACTTTATCATAGTTTACAGGTTTTACGTACCATATTTTTTCTGCATACTCAGCGATGCTTCTGTCTGATGAGAACTTACCGGCTTTGGCTATATTTATAAGCGATTTGCGGTTCCACGCGGCAACATCGTTGTAATCCGTATATATTTTACGGTGTATCTTTTTGTATGCGTCAAAGTCTGCAACTACCATATACGGATCTGCAAAACCAAGGTCCATAGTCAGATAATTTGCTATGTCGGAAAAGTTGATTCCATTTATGTTATCGTTCAATATAGCGATTATTTCCGAGAGAATCGGGTCTTTGATTATATACGAAGCAGGGTAGTAGCCCTTTTTATATAGTTCGGAAACCTCTTCGGTTCTCATTCCGAATATATAAATATTATCTGCGCCTACCTCTTCGCATATCTCGATATTTGCGCCGTCATATGTTCCTAGAGTCAGCGCACCGTTTATCATCATTTTCATATTGCCCGTACCGCTTGCTTCGGTTCCCGCCTGGGATATCTGTTCACTGATTTGCGATGCCGGCATGAGATATTCTGCCCATGTAACGCTGTAATTTTCAAGGAATACAACGTTGATCATTTCGGACGCCCGCTTGTCTTTCTTTATCATTTCCGAAATGGAGCTTATAAGCAGTATTATACGTTTTGCCATATAATATGACGAGGCGGCTTTCGCTGCAAAAATAAACGTTGTTTTCGGTATCGTGAATGTCGGATCGTTTTTTATCTGTATGTATAAATACAGTATGTGCAGCGCGTTCAGAAGCTGACGTTTGTATTCATGCAGCCTTTTTGCCTGAACGTCGAAAACGGATAAAGGATCTATCGTCGGATCGCCGAGTTCTTTAATAAATCTCTTCTTGTTTTCAAGCTTGATCTCGGCAAGCGAGTTCAATACCGAAGAATCGTCTTTGAATTTCAAAAAGTCGCAAAGCTCTTCCGAACGACGGATAAATCCGTCTCCTATACATTCTTTGAGAAGGGCGGTAAGTCCCGGATTCGCCTGACACAGCCAACGTCTGAAATCGATTCCGTTTGTGACGTTTTCGAATTTTTCCGGCATCAGGTCATAGTAGTCTTTGAAAACGGAATTCTTGAGTATCTCGCTGTGAAGTTTAGATACTCCGTTCACTTTTTTCGCTGCTATTACGGAAAGATTAGCCATTCTTACTGTATCGTAAGCAAGAATAGCTACCCTGGATACCTTGTTCCAGTTTCCGTCTGTTTTCTCGAAAACTTCCTGACAAAACCTTCTGTTGATTTCTTTTAAAATCGAATGAAGTCTCGGAAGAATAGATGCAAATATCTGCTCGTCCCATTTTTCGAGGGCTTCGGACATTACTGTGTGATTCGTATATGCTACCACGCTTGTTGTAATGCTCCATGCACGGTCCCAGCTGTATCCGTAATCATCTATCAGTATTCGCATAAGCTCGGGTATAACAAGCGAGGGGTGAGTATCATTGATATGAAAAACAGCTTTTTGCGGCAGTGAATCAAGGGTTCCGTAGCGCTTCATATGGCGCTTTATTACGGAGTGAAGCGATGCTGAAACAAGAAAATACTGCTGCTTTAATCTTAACGATTTGCCTTCGATATGATCATCCGGCGGATAAAGTATCTTCGAGATCATTTCAGCGCGTGTCGATTCCTCACTTGCCTGAATATAATCTCCCTGTGAAAAGAGGTGCATATCTATGTTCAGCGAGCTCTTAGCTTTCCATAGACGGAGTTTGGAAACTCCCTGCGTATCATATCCCGGTATCATCATATCATACGGGATGGCATGGACAACCGTTTCACCCGTATGGTTAAGTGTCATCCTGCCGTTTTCCCAAACTTCTTCTATCCTTCCGCCAAAACGGACGTCAACTGCCTCATCCAGTCGCGGAACAAGCCAGCATTCACCGTTAGGCAACCATACATCCGGCAGCTCCATCTGCCATCCGTCAACAAGTTTCTGCTTAAACATACCGTATTCATAACAGATGCTGAAACCTGTTGCAAGATAGTTTTGTGATGCGAGCGATGCCATAAAGCATGCAGCAAGCCTGCCCAGACCACCGTTTCCCAGACCCGGATCAGGCTCGCAGGCATAAAGGTCTTCCGGAGTCAGACGATATTTTGAAAGCGCCTGCCTGAAATTACTGTCAAGTTTTCCGCAATATATTGCATTTTTCAAAGCTCTGCCTAACAGAAACTCTATACAAAAGTAATAGACCTCTTTTTCTCCGTTTTTTCTTGCCTTACTTTTGAACTGTTTACGCCTTGCCGAATACATATCGCGCAGCGCCGCTACTGTTGCCTTGTAAAAATGTTCGGCTGATGCTTCTGTCCAGTCAATACCGAGTTTTGATAAGTTTTCTTCAATTATTCTGTTGAAGTCCGCAGCGGAAAACTGCGGGTTTTTCATTATATCGTCCATTTGCCGGTTTCCTTTTTAGCTTTTGTATAATTCGTAATATTTCTTTGCTGAGGATTTCCATGTGAAATCGGAATTCATAGCGTTTGTTCTGAGCATATTCCATTTTTCCTTGTCTGAGTATGCTGCAAGAGCACGGTTTATCGTATCAAGCATATGATGTGCATTATAATCGTTGAATACAAACCCGTTTTCACCGTCAGTTATGCTGTCTCTAAGACCGCCCGTTGCACGGACTATCGGCAGTGATCCGTATCTGCATGCAACCATCTGAACAAGTCCGCACGGCTCTGTTTTCGAAGGCATGAGAATTATGTCTGCGCCTGCATAAATTCTTGATGCAAGTGCTGTATCGTACATGATCTTAACAGACATTTTGTCCGGATACTGAGAAGCGACCGTACTGAAAAAGTCTTCGTAATGAGCGTCTCCCTTTCCCAGAATTACAACCTGAACGCGTTCTTCAAGAAGCTGTCTGATAATGCACGCAACAAGGTCAAACCCTTTATGCTCAACAAGACGCGATATTATTCCTATTACCGGTATATCGGGTTGTGCAGGAAGACCGAATTCTTTCTGAAGATCTTCTTTGTCTTCTTCTTTTCCATCAGGTGCCTTTGCCGAATAACGTTTAACGATATGCGGATCCGTCCACGGATTGTATCTTTCAACGTCTATCCCGTTAAGTATACCGCTTATCTTGAAGCTTCTTTCGTTGATTATGCTCTCAAGACCGTGTGCGTAGTATGCCATTTTGATTTCTTCGGCATAGGTTGGGCTTACGGTATTAACGGCATCAGCAAGTTCGATCGCGCCTTTCATAAGGTTGATGGCACCGTCATACTCTACTGCGTTTACGTCGGCAGTATCGATATCAAGCACGTCAGACATTATTTCTTTGCTGAAAACACCTTGATATTGGATGTTGTGGATCGTGAAAACCGTTCTGATGCCGGAATATTCGGGGCGCTTTTTATATATCAGCGATGCATATATAGGAATAAGCGCCGTATGCCAGTCGTGCGCATGTATAACGTCCGGGATAAAATCTATATGCGGCAACATCTCAAATACCGATTTGCTGAAAAAAGCGAATCTTTCCGCGTCATCAAAATGACCGTAAATTCCTTTTCTCTTGAAATAGTATTCATTATCTATCAGGTAGTATTTGATACCGTCGATTTCCGTAAAATGAATCCCGCAATACTGATTTCTCCATGACAATTTTACAGTGATGCTTTTAACAAAATTTATTTTGTCTTTTATATCTTGAGGAATATCGGAATACAGCGGTAAAACGACCCTAACGTCATTGTTTGCGTTCAGCTTTTTCAGAGCTTTGGGCAGTGCGCCTATTACGTCGCCAAGACCGCCTGTTACAACAAACGGAAAACATTCTGCAGCTGCAAAAAGTATCTTCATATCATTTCCTCCCGATCAGTTTTTGATTCGTTTGTCAGTATCATTAAACTATGCTGCCTTTTGCAAGAACAAAGGGGTAGGAGGCGTAGCCTGCAAGCACTCTGCCGTTTTTGATTACGCACTGTTTGTCTATTATGGCATAGCTTATGTCTGCGTTGTCTCCTATAACAGCTCCCTGCATAATAACGCAATTCTTTACCTTTGCGCCTTTGCCGATATATACTCCACGCGAAACTACACAGTTTTCAACGCTGCTGAGTATCTGAGATCCGTTTGCGATCAGTGAATTTCTGACAGTAACGTCTGATGCGTATCGCGTCGGAGCTTCATCCCTGACTTTTGTATAAATAGGATTGTTTTTCCTGAAAAGTTCATCTCTGATGTCTTTACTGAGAAGGTCCATATTGGCTTCGAAAAGCGATCTGTTGGAATCTATTTTCTTTGCATAACCGTCGAATTTGTATCCGAAGATTTTAAGGGAGTGCGCGCGTTTGGCGATTATGTCCTTTTCAAAGCTTAACTGACCTACTGCAACAGCTTCGTTAACGAGAGCTACAAGAAGGCTGCTTCTGATGATCCACATTCCGAGTGAAATGTTGTTTTCACCGTCAGGCGCTATGCCTACGTATGCAGTCGTAACTCTTCCAGTTTCGTCAATGTCATAGATAGTGCTGTTAAGGGATTTGTCAACAACACATTTCCGTTGATAGATAACGGTGATATCCGCATTGACAGATTCGTGATATTTTATTATTTTGCTGTAATCCATGTTGCATACCGTGTCACAGTCTGCAAGAACAACGTAATCATCGTTGATTTTTTCAAGAGTTGAAACAATGCTTTTCAACGCATCAAGGCGTCCCGCATAAAGCCCTGAACCGCTTGAAAAACTATACGGTGGAAAAACTGCAAGTCCGCCGAATTTTCTTGAAAGATCCCATTCCTTGCCCGATCCAAGATGACTGAGAAGGGACTGGTAATTGTTTCTTGCTATAACACCCACCGATGTTATACCTGAATTTACCATGTTGGAAAGAACAAAATCTATTAACCTGTAACGACCTCCGAACGGAACTGAGCCGAGTGTTCTTTTTTTCGTTATTTCAGGAAGATTGTGATCGTGTATTCCCGAAAAAATAATACCAGCAGCTGACATGTCATTTATTCCTTCCTTTCTTATATTATCGGTTCATCAGAGCGGTCTACCATAGCGCCGGGCTCTATTGTTTCATTATCGTCTATTACCGCTCCGCTGCCTATAACTGCAATCTTTCTTCCGTCGGCATCTTCTTCGCCTCCGATTATTGCATTTTCACCGATCACAGTATGGTCTCCGACGATTGCGTTTACAATGCGTGCGCCTTTTTTGATTACGGCATCCTGCATGATTATAGAATCTTTTATATATACGTCTTTATCTACAAAAACTTTATAGAATATTACGGAATGGTCTATCGTTCCGTATATTTCGCAGCCCTCAGATATTATTGTATCCTTAAGCGAGGCGCCTTCGCCGATATATTGCGGAGGACAAACAGGATTTCTCGCATAAATTCTCCAGTTGGGATTATTGATTATATCGCTTGTACCCTCGTTGAGAAGATCCATATTCGCTTCCCATAGGCTGTCTATCGTTCCAACGTCCTTCCAGTATCCGTCAAACGGATATGCAAACATCTTTTCTCCGCTGTTGAGCATTTCCGGAATAATGTTTTTTCCGAAATCGTTTGAAGAATCAGGTTTCGCATCGTCTTCAATGAGATATTTTTTCAGCTTTTCCCAGGTGAATACGTAAATACCCATTGATGCTTCATTGTTTTTCGGTACCTTGGGCTTTTCTTCAAAGCTGACTATATTGCCGTCGGGAGCGGTGTTCATAATGCCGAATCTTGATGCTTCGGACATAGGAACTTTTATTACCGCAATTGTTGTGTCTGCTCCCTTTTCTTCATGGTATTCTATCATTTTCGAATAATCCATCGAATAAATATGGTCACCTGAAAGAATGAGCACGTAATCAGGTGAATACTGCTCAATAAATCTTATATTCTGATAAATGGCGTTCGCTGTTCCCTTATACCATGCAGCGCCGCTGTTCTGCTGATACGGAGGAAGAATATATACGCCTCCGTAAAGTCTGTCAAGATCCCACGGAAGACCGTTTCTGATATAACGGTTGAGCACCAGCGGCTGATATTGGGTAAGAACACCCACAACGTCAATGCCGGAATTGATACAGTTAGACAGCGTGAAGTCTATTATCCTGTATTTTGCTCCGAACGGAACAGCCGGCTTAGCTATGTTCTTTGTAAGAACGTGCAACCGGCTTCCCTGTCCGCCTGCGAGAAGCATTGCGATACATCTGTTTTTTTTGATCATAAATTGTTCCTCCTTATTTATGATTTATATTCAGCTGTTTTTTTCTGTTGCAGACAAATCATTGATATCGGCGGCACGGTTAAAGCGATCTGCTGAGGCATTCCGTGCTGGTAAAACGGATATACGTCCGGCGATCCGTTTGTTATACCTGTTCCTCCGAATCTCGTTTCATCGGACGAGAAAATTTCTGTGTATTCGCAGTTTTCCGGTACCCCGATCCGATAATCGTATCTTGTGACAGGCGCAAAATTAAAAAGGAAAATCAATGATTCTTCGTCACATTGTCTAATGAATACTATTATGTTCTGGTTTACGTCGTTATTTGAGATCCATCTGAAGCTTTTGTTTCTGTCGTCGTCTTTCCAGAGGGAAGGATGTTCTAGATAGAAATAATTCAGCTCTTTTATATAATAAAGCAACCGGGCATGATCGTCATCGTAGAGAAACTGTCTTTCCTGTTCCGCATCGTGATCCCATTCTTTTTCGTATCCGAATTCATTGCCCATAAAAGTCAGTTTTTTTCCGGGAAAGGCAATTTTGTAGCCAGCAAAAAGCCTTAATTCCGAAAATCTGTCTTCAGCGTTTCCTGCCATTTTTTTAAACATGCTCTTCCTGCCGGCGGATACGTCGTCATGCGAAAAGGGGAGGATGAAAGTTTCTGAAAATGCATATGACGCAGGGAAAACTATATTCTTATGATTGTTTTTCCTGAAAAAAGGATCTGTTTGCGCATATTCGATGGTGTCGTGAGACCATCCCATATTCCATTTAAAAGTAAATCCTAAACCGCCTGCCTGCTCTGCTCTTGTAACCATCGGCCATGCGTTGCTTTCTTCCGCAATGGTGAAAACATCGGGATAATTAACGGATACTGATTTGTTTAATTGCCTGAGAAAACCGATCGCATCGATGTTTTCACGTCCTCCGAAATCGTTTTCGTTCCACTGTCCGGGATCTCTGCCGAAATCAAGAAGCAGCATCGGAGAAACTGCGTCTGTCCTGAGTCCGTCTATGTGATATTTATCAATCCAGAAAAGCGCACTCGAAATCAGAAATGAGCGAACGCTTTCCTTTGATAGGTCAAACATGCACGTTCCCCATACGTGCAGCTCTCTTCTTGATTCATCGGAATATTCGTAAAGCCAATCGCCGTTGAACCTGTATAGCCCTTGTTCGTCTTTCGGGAAATGGCACGCCTGCCAGTCGAATATTACCCCTATGCCGTGGCAGTGGCAGTAATCTACGAAGTATTTCAGCCCGTCAGGAGATCCGTAACGGGAGGACGGGGCAAAATAACCGGTTATCTCATACCCCCAGGATCCGTAAAACGGGTGTTCCATAACAGGCATAAGCTCTATATGAGTATATCCGTTTTCTTTTACATAAGGAACAATTTCTTCGGCAAGCTCACGGTAGCTCAGAAATGATCCGTCCTGTTTTCTTTTCCATGATCCGATATGACATTCGTAAATGTTCATCGGTGATTTCCGGATTTCTTTCTTTTTTCTCGATTCAAGCCATTTGCTGTCGTGCCACAGATATGACGTGTGATCGTAAATTTTAGAGGTAAAAACGTCGTTTACGTCCGTGCAAAAAGAATACGGATCAGCCTTTTCCAGCTTTCCGTTTTTTGTGATAACAAGATATTTATAAGAAGAAAAAAAGTCGATTCCTTTTTTTGTCAATTCGAATTCTCCGGGAACACCGTTGGGCTTCATTTTGAAGTCGGGATCTTCCTTGACATAGCCGTTGAAATCGCCGAAAACATATATATCCTTAACGTCCGGCGCCCATACGCAAAAAACGCATACACCGTCTGTGATATGCGCTCCGTAGTATTCATAATTTCTGCCGTTGCTATTGTTTGTCTCGGTTTTACATTCCATCGGTTGACCCTTCCGGAGTGATAATACTTTTATTTCTTTTTATATTTTACCACATATCTTGTGATTTTTCAATCTTAATAAGTGAAAATTTTTCTAAAAAAATAAAAATAATAATAAAAGTGTTGAAATCTAATTTAAAATGTGCTAAAATAACTATAACAGGATTAAGGGGGCATGAAAGTGGAATTCGTTGTTTTGCTTATATTTATTATTGCGTTCATTGCCTTTCTCATAGTGATGGGCGAACGCATTCTTGTGTCTTCCATAATTCGCCCTAAAAAGTCCGTGCAGAAAACGCCTGTACCAGAAATAAGATTTCAGAATGAAAGACGGTTTACCGTCAATTCTTCGTCAGGTGTTCCTATATCTTTCCTGTATATTCCTCTCAGCGATGACGGCGCAGCTCCTGAGAAAATAGTTTTCCTTTTCCACGGATACAATTCTTCGGGAGAAGCTGTGAAAAAATACGCCGAATTCTTCTTACGTGAAGGTTTTTCCGTCATTATTCCGGATAATCGTTTCTGCGGACACAGCGGCGGCGAAAATCTCGGATTGGCAGTGCTTGACGCCAATGATACGCTTGCGATTTTCAACTGGATAAAAGACTGCTTCCCCGGAAAGATTCCAGTCGGTCTTTTCGGAGAATCGTTCGGCGCAGCGCAGGCGATCCTCCTTGCCGCATCATCACAGATTCGTGATATTTCTTTCGTTATTTCGGACAGTTCATTTTCCGATCTTTACACTTTCCTCAAGGAACGCGTTCGTGTTGACTATAGGATAAAGGCGTTCCCGCTGCTTACGATTGCAACCGTTATTCTTAAAAAGAAATACGGTATCGATGCAAAAAATACAAGCCCTCTCAGATCGCTTTCTAAATGCGGCGAGATCCCCATGTTTTTTATACACGGAGAAAACGATACCTATATTCTTCCGCAGATGTCCATAGATCTCTATAATGCTAAAAATTCCGGATATAAAAAGTTTTTCCTTGCTGAAGGAGCCGGACATTGTGCTGCATATGAATCAGATCCGGATACATATGAAGAAAAGCTGAAAGAATTTCTCGATAAAATCAATATATAAAACGTAATAAATAACAGGGGATTTCATGACTTTTGATCTTATTGCTACCACTGCTTTCGGTATAGAGCCAATTACCGCAAGAGAACTTGAAAATTTAGGATTTTCCGATCTTAAAGTTGAAAACGGAAGGATCACTTTCAGGGGCGACGAGCGCGATATTGCGCGCTGCAACATCAATCTTCGCACTGCCGACAGAATCCTTATCAGAGCCGCCGAATTCAAAGCTGTCACTTTTGAAGAGCTTTTTCAGGGGGTAAAGGCGATTCCATGGGGAGATTATCTGCCCGAGGATGCAGAAATGCATGTAGTTGGCAGATCTGTCAGGTCAGGACTTTACAGCGTTCCCGATTGTCAGTCTATTACCAAAAAGGCGATAATCGAGAAGATGAAGGAAAAATACAATAGGACTGTTTTTGATGAGACCGGTCCTAAATATAAAATTGAAGTCGCCCTGTTGAAAGATATCGTTTCAATCACCGTTGATACTACCGGTGCCGGGCTGAACAAGCGTGGATACAGAAAAATCGTAGGCGAAGCTCCCCTGAAAGAAACAATGGCATGCGCGCTTCTTTTGCTGACTTACTGGAAACGAGGCAGAATCCTTGTGGATCCTCTTTGCGGATCAGGCACCATTCCGATTGAGGCTGCAATGATTGCCAAGAATATCGCACCGGGTGTAAACAGAAGCTTCGTCAGTGAAACATGGAAAGACTTTGATTCCGGCATATGGAAGGCTGTCAGAGAGGAAGCAAAGGCGGGCGAAATCCGGGATATTCCCCAGACGATTTTCGGAAGCGATCTTAATCCTAAGTCCGTTGATTTAGCTCTTCTTCACGCTAAAGAAGCGGGAGTAGGGGACGCTGTCTCCTTCAAACAGATGAACGTTCTTGATTTATACTCAAATGATAAATACGGTTTTATCGTGACCAATCCTCCGTATGGGGAACGTATAGGCGAAATGAGGGCAGTCGAATCTCTTTACCGTGATCTCGGTAAGGTTTATAAGCGCCTTGATACATGGTCTTTTTACATAATCACCTCTCATCCTTCATTTGAAAAACTGTTCGGAAAAATTGCAGATAAAAGAAGAAAACTATATAACGGTCAACTGCTGTGCCAATACTATCAGTATCTCGGACCTAAACCGCCAAAGAACATAGATTTAACAACATCAGAAGATCGTTAATTCCGAATTTTTTGTAAATTTTCGTATTTATTTATTACATTTCACGAAATCACTTGCTTTTTTTGTATAAAATTGTTATAATACAAAAGATAGATAATAGAATTTGCTTTTCATCTGCTAATCTATTTATCTATCCGCTTGGGAAGAAATAATGAACGTTCTGAAAGCAGACTGTGTTGTTGTCGGCGGCGGCGCATCGGGTTTGATGGCTGCAGGTTTTGCGGCAAAAGCTGCCGAGAATAAAAAAATTGTCCTTATCGAAAAGAATAACAGCCTCGGAAGAAAACTGTTGATTACCGGGAAAGGTCGATGCAACGTTACCAATAATTGCGATCTTGACACTTTTATGCGTAACGTTGTCAATAACGGCAGATTTCTTTATTCTGCAGTTTCATCATTTTTACCTTCTGATACCATATCGTTTTTTGAGTCACTCGGTGTAGAATTGAAGACGGAACGTGGAAACCGTGTTTTTCCCGTTTCAGACCATTCTTCGGATATCCTCAATGCGCTGAAAAGGCATTGCTCAGGAAAAAACTTATCGGAATATCAGGGAATTTTGTCCGACATTATCACAGAACAGGGCCATGTGTCGGCTTGTGTTCTTTCTGACGGCACTAAAATAGAATGTTCGGCAGTCATACTGGCAACAGGCGGCAAGTCGTATCCGCAAACTGGTTCAGACGGTGAGGGATACAGGATCGCCGAAAAAAACGGACATAAAATCGTCCCCGTAAAACCTTCTCTTGTTCCGATAGATGTTGAAGAATCCCGAATATGTGCAGAACTTGAGGGTCTTTCTTTAAAGAATACCCAGCTTGGTCTTTACCGTAACGGAAAAGCCGTTTTTTCCGATTTCGGCGAAATGCTTTTTACGTCTTCAGGTCTTTCCGGTCCAATTGTTTTATCCGCAAGCGCCCATGCGCAAAAAGGTGATATTATCAGTCTCGATTTAAAGCCGGCGCTTGATGAAAAAACGCTTGATGCCAGAATTCTATCCGATTTTTCCAAATATGCAAATAAGGACTTCGTTAATTCACTTGACGATCTCCTTCCGAAAAAAATGATTCCTGTTATTGTTGGTCTTTCACAGATCCCAATACATAAAAAAATCAATTCGATTACCAAATCAGAACGTTTATCTCTGTTGAAACTGCTCAAAAGCCTTGATTTTACCGTAAAAGGATTAAGACCGATTGAAGAGGCTATAATAACATCAGGCGGAGTTTCCGTTAAAGATATCGATCCGAAAACGATGCAGTCAAAGATAGTTGAAGGTTTGTTCTTTGCGGGTGAGATTATAGACTGCGATGCCTATACAGGCGGTTTTAATTTGCAGATAGCGTTTTCTACCGGCAGACTTGCCGGATTATCGGCAGCAAGACAATTATGAGGTAATATTATGCAGGAAAAAGGTAGCAGGGACGTTGCCCAGGCAGCAGTAAGGATGTCTGCCACATCAACACGTGAAGAGGAATCTCTTCTTAAATCATCCTTGGTTTCATCCGATATAAACGTAGGCGCAATAGATTTCGGCGGCGATTATGTCTCCTCGATCAATAAAATTATCGACCGTGCAGTCTTTCTTGCGAAAAGAGAAAAAATAATCGGCGATACTCATGAAGAGGAAGGCTCCGTTGCGGGAGCAGCTCATGAGGCTGTGATTCAGATAATGCAAAAAGCGATGGGTATGAATATCGGCGGAAAAATCGCAGTTGCAAGAAGCGGTGAACACGTCGCCGTGGCGGTTTTCTTCGGCATCGGAATGCTTCATCTGAATGAAGTCGCTATCGGACTCGGACACAGAGCAATAAAAGAATACAACGAATAAAAGTAACGGTAAATAAATGAGAACAGTCAATATAGCAATAGACGGTCCTGCCGGAGCAGGAAAAAGCAGTCTTGCCAAAGCAATTGCGTCAAAGCTCGGCTATACATATATTGATACGGGCGCACTTTACAGAGCAGTTGCGTATAAAACTCTTAATTCCGGCTATTCTCCATCCGATAAAGATTCAATCACCTCAATGCTTTTGCATACTTCGATTTCGTTTCGTCATATAAACGGTAATCAGCGCGTTTATGTTGACGGTGATGACGTAACGGATAAGATCAGAACTAATGAGATTTCATCTGCTGCATCAACAGTATCTGCAATTTCTGATGTACGTGCGTTTTTGCTCGGACTGCAAAGAGATATTGCCGCAAAAGAGAATACGGTAATGGACGGAAGAGATATCGGAACCGTTGTTCTGCCCTCTGCGGATGTCAAAATTTTCCTGACAGCCTCGGCGGAGGACCGTGCAATGAGAAGATATACGGAACAGAAAGACACTCCTCATTGTGTTTCCTATGAAGAAATCCTCTCAACCATGAAAAAACGTGATAAAAACGACTCGGAGCGCGCCGTGGCTCCTCTGAAACCTGCTGATGATGCGATAATACTTGATAACAGCGGGTTTGAACCTGAACAAACTTTAGCCTATGCGCTACAAATAATAGAGAACAGATTAAATGCTTTATAAAATTGCCAGAGTATTATTTAATATATACTGTCATCTTTTCAATCGAACCCGAATTTACGGTCGTGAAAACGAACCTCAAGAGGGGCCTGTGATCCTGTTTTGCAATCACCAGTCGATGTTTGATATTCTTCCTTTGAATATTGCCATCAAAAGACAGATCAACTTCATGGGCAAGGCTTCTCTTTTCAAGGTTCCCGTTGTAAGATTCTTCGCAAAAAAATACGGGGCTTTTCCTGTAGATAGAGAAAAGGCAGACCTTTCTGCAATAAAAAACTCACTTAAAACTCTTAAAAGTAAGAATATTTTAGGTATTTTCCCTGAAGGTACAAGAGTCAAAAACGGACTTACAAAAGACGGTCGTCCGCCGGAGATCAAAGCGGGATTCGTAATGATAGCAATGAAGTCCAAAGCAACTATGCTGCCTGTCCGTATAGACTATAAAAGAATGTTTTTCCTTTTCAACAGCATAAAAGTTTACATCGGCAAGCCATTTACTATTGATGAGGAATTCAAAGACGGCGTCAAACCTGAGGAAATGAGCAAAGCCGGAGAATTATTGATGAATAAAGTCTATTCTCTCAACGAAGACAATATATGAAAATATATAAGACCAAAACAAACGGCTTCTGCTTCGGAGTTAAACGGGCGGTCGAGCAAACTTTCGATATTCTGAAAAACAGGCAGCTTCCTGTTTATTTGATAGGCGAGCTTATTCATAACGATAAAATCACAGAGCAGCTTATATCCCTAGGTGCCGTAATTGTTGAGTCAGCTGACAGTATTCCGGACAATTCAATTGCCGTCATTCGGGCTCACGGAGTATCTGCCGCAGTTGAGGAAAGTCTGAAGGCAAGAAACATATCATTCTATGATATGACCTGTCCGAAAGTCAAGAATATCCATAGAATCGCATCACAGTCAGATAACCTGATAATTGTCGGTAATCCCGAACATCCCGAAACAATCGGTATCGCCGGACATGCTAAGAATAATTATGTCTTTGCCGAATCCTTCGAAGATATAAAAACGCTTGTTTCTGATCCTGCTTTTTCCGGTATCGGAACGGATTTAGTATTTCAAACAACGTTTATAGTATCTGAGTTTAGAAGAATAAAGGAATTTATTGCTGATTTTCCGTATATAACAATTCACAATACTATTTGCAATTCAACGGAAATCAGACAAAAAGAGGTTGAAGAACTTTCCCGGAACGTCGATTTATTCATTATTATCGGTTCTCCTAAAAGTTCCAACACCAGAAAGCTCTATGAAATCGCATCACGGAACTGCAAGGCGGTTTTTTATGAGCAACTTGATTCGTTACCAAATGGCATCCATATATACGAAAAAATAGGACTGGCTTCCGGTGCTTCATGCCCTGAAAGTGCAGTCGAGGAGGTTTTTAACAACATGAACAACGAAAACGACAACAAAAATCCGATGGTAGAAGAGGATGTTAATTTCCTTGAAGCCGTCGAAGCATCGATTAGAACGATCCGTAACGGACAGCGCGTTCAAGGTGTTGTAACGGCTATAAACGGAACGGAAGTGCAGGTCGATTTAGGACTCAAATATGCCGGCTTTATCCCTGCGGCTGAATTTGAGAACGATGAGACACCGCTTAAAATCGGCGATGAGATCGAAGCATTTGTTGTCAAGGTCAACGATGCGGACGGAACGGCGCTTCTGTCTAAGCGTAGCCTTGATATCGCTCAGGGCATGGATAAAATCATCAAGGCAAACGAAGAGGGTGCCGTAGTAAGAGGAAAGGTCGTCGAGGCAGTCAAGGGCGGCGTAGTCGTTCTTGTCAATAAGATCAGAGTCTTTGTCCCCGCATCACAGGCGTCTCTGAAACGTGAAGAAAACTTTGATGCACTCGTTGGCACAGAAGTTAATCTGCGCATAATTGAAGTTGATAACGATAAGTCGGGAAGACGCAAGAGAATTATCGGCTCTATAAAGAGTGTTCTCAGAGAAGAAAAACAGAAAGCAAATGAAGCTCTTTGGCAGTCTCTCGCTGAAGGCAATGAATATCAGGGCGTAGTTAAATCCGTTACTGATTTCGGTATCTTTGTTGATATCGGTGGTGCAGACGGACTCGTTCACGTAACCGATATGTCTTGGGACAGAGTATCCAAACCCGCAGATCTCGTTAAAGTCGGTGACACTGTCAAGGTTAAGGTAAAGAGCCTCAACCCCGAAACAAAGAAGATTTCGCTTACCATGAAGGATGAAAACGAGAATCCCTGGAAGATACTTACGGAAACATATAAAGTCGGTGATATTATTGATGTAACCGTTCTTAAGATCATGCCTTACGGCGCTTTCGTTTCGGTTATCAAGAATATTGACGGTCTCGTACATATTTCTCAGATTGCTCCCCGCCGTATCGCAAAAGTATCCGATGTGCTTGAAGTCGGTCAGCAGGTAAAGGCGCAGATCACTGAGATCAACGTTGAAGCAAAACGCGTCAGCCTTTCTATCCGTGCGGTAGAAGAAGCAAATTCCGATGCTCCCGCTGCGGAAGAAATCGTTTCCGACGATGTTAATATTGTATCGGATGAAACGGCTTCTGAAAATACCTCGGACGCCGAATAATTCAATTTTCGAAACATAGGAGTCAGATGGTCTTTTCGGACCGTCTGACTCTTTGCGGAAATACTTTTTATTTTATCACTAAACGGAGATAAATGCAGTGAGCCAAACATACAAGGTTTCTCTTTCCGAGATAATGAAAGACACTTTTTCCACCGCCGTTTTTTTACCCGAAGGCGAGAAAAGCGACACATCCAAAATCTTTATCACTACTCCGCTTGTAAACAGACCGGGACTTCAGCTTGCGGGCTTTTATGACTATTTTGACGATAAAAGAATACAGATTATGGGAAGAGAGGAAATCTCTTACCTTAAATTGTTTCCTTCTGAAGAGAGACTTGAAAAACTTGAAAAGCTTTTTTCAACAGGTATTCCTGTAGTTATTGTTTCCCATAATCACGAAGTGCTCCCCGAGCTTCTCGAAGTCGCAAAGAAACACAGTATTCCCGTATTAAAATGCGAAGACTCATCATCTAATCTGCTTCATAACCTTATAAGCTCTCTTAATGTCTATCTTGCGCCGAGAATTACAACCCACGGTGTTCTGGTGGAGGTTTACGGCGAGGGCATACTGATGATAGGCGACAGCGGTGTAGGTAAAAGCGAAACCGCTATGGAGTTGCTTAAAAGGGGACACAGGCTTGTTGCCGACGATGCCGTTGAGATAAAACGTGTGTCAAACAGAACTCTTGTTGGAACTGCACCAGAAATGATACGTCATCTGATAGAGCTTCGCGGAATAGGTATCGTTGACGTTCGCCATATATTCGGTATGGGCGCCGTCAAGGAATCTGAAAAAATCGATCTTGTTATTCAGCTTGAACCCTGGAACCCCGAAAAACAGTATGAACGACTCGGCCTTGATGAAAACTTCTATGAAATACTCGGACTGAAATGCCCGACCGTAACCATTCCTATCAAACCGGGCAGAAATCTTGCCATTATTATTGAAGTAGCGGCAATGAATAACCGCCAGAGACGTCTTGGCTATAACGCAGCCGCAGAACTTAATAAGCGCTTGATGGAAAGCATGAATAATCCGCAGTAAGTCACAAAAGCAACAATACGGTGGTTATATGATTGACGTTCTCAACTATTGCAAGGAAAACAACATCTTTTTTAAAAACGATCTCGAAACAAAATCGATATCAACATTCAGGATAGGCGGGATAGCACCTTTAGTCGTATATCCTGAAAACACAAATCAGGTTTCGGGCTTATTGAAGCTCTTAAATTTAAACGGAATAAAATATAAAACAGTCGGCAACTGCTCAAATATTCTGTTTTCAGACGATATATTAGATTTTGTTCTTATAAAAACAGACAGACTTTCAACTCTTCATATCTCTGAGAATTATATTGAGTGCGGCGCGGGAAATTATCTTTCCGCTATTGCATCATCAGCTCTGAAGGAAGAGTTGTCAGGAATGGAAAAGCTCTTCGGTATACCCGGTTCTGTCGGCGGTGCGGTAATAATGAATGCCGGCGCATTCGGTTCTCAGATATCAGATGTCGTCGAACAAACCGAATATGTTGATAAAGACGGCAATATATGCGTTGTAAGAGGCGAAGAGCACTGCTTTGGTTACAGACAGTCTTGCTTCAACGACACTGACGTTGTCACAAAAACACTTATAAAGCTTCATAAAGGCTCCTACAGTAGTATTCGCAGTGAAATGACTGCGGTAATGGAAAAAAGAATATCTTCACAACCGCTTGATTTACCGAGCGCAGGCAGCGTATTCAAACGCCCTGAGGGCTTTTTTGCCGGAAAACTGATTGAAGACTGCGGACTTAAAGGCGTAACGGTCGGCGGTGCTCAGGTAAGCGTAAAACATGCGGGTTTTATTGTTAATACCGGTAATGCAACCGCTTCTGACGTTAAGGAACTCATTAAAATCATTCAGTCCGAAGTCTTTCGTAAATTCGGAGTTACACTTGAAACGGAGATTAGAATTTTCTGATGTCATATACTGTAAAGGTTAAAGAGTCTCTTTGTCGAAAAAATACTAACCTGTGTTGTAAAAAGGCAGAACTATACGGTTTTCTGCTCTTTTCCGGCATTTTTTCCGGAGATCGAATTTCTTTCAGGTCCGAAAACGAATGTATTATAAAGAGATATGAAGATTTTTTTCGCCATTTAGATTTTACCGACTTCAAAATCAGCGAGAAACAAACGAAAAATATAAATTATTATATTGATATATATTATCCTCATACGTCTGATCTGATAACGAAGATAGGGGACGTAAGCGTTGGTCCACCGTTAAGGATAGATTATTCCGCTTTTGAAAATGATTGCTGTCCTTCGGCCTTTCTCCGCGGAGTTTTCATAGGAGGTGGATTCCTGTGTTCTCCCGAAAAATCATATCATCTTGAAATTCGTACAGGGCATCAGATGCTGGCAGACGATCTTATCCGCTTCGCGGAGGAATACGATATTCATTTCAAGAGCGTTCTCCGCAAAGGAGTTCGTGTTCTTTATCTTAAGAATCTGGATGGGATTCGCGATTTCCTCGCATATATTGGGGCGTCATCATCAGTCTTTGATTTTATTAATGCCGAATTCGAAAAAAGCCTGAAGAATAACGTAAACAGAGCTGTAAACTGCGAAAACGCCAATATTGAAAAAAGCATTTCCGCGTCTCAGAAACAGATCAAAGCTATCAATAAATTAAAGAAAAAAGAGTATCTTAACGTCTCCTCAGAGCTTGTTGAACTTGCTGAAACGAGATTGGCGTTTCCCGATCTGACCCTCGAGGAACTCGGTAAAAAAATGACCCCCGTTCTGTCTAAATCGGGAGTAGCGCACAGAATGAAAAAACTGATAGATCTAACAAAAAAAAGGTAAACAATATGGGATTTGTCCATCTACATGTACATACTGAATACAGTCTGCTTGACGGAGCATGCAAAGTTAAAAAAATGCCTGCTCTGATAAAGGAAATGGGGCAGACTGCAGTTGCCATGACTGATCACGGCAATATGTACGGAACAATATATTTTTATAAATATGCAAAAGCTGCAGGTATAAAGCCTATAATAGGTTGTGAAGTTTACACTGCAGCAAGGACCCGCTTTGACAAAACAAAAGAGCTGGACGGTAATAACGGACATCTTATACTTCTTTGTAAGAACAACGAAGGTTATAAAAATCTTATCGAGATGGTATCGCTTGCCAATCTGGAAGGCTTCTATTATAAACCGCGCGTTGATATGGAGCTTATAGAGAAATATCATGAGGGGCTTATCTGTCTTTCTGCATGTCTTGCCGGAGATATTCCTCAGCTTTTGCTTGCAGACAGGTATGATGATGCAAAAGCTCTTGCGTTGAAATATCTTTCCATATTCGGCGAAGGTAATTACTATCTTGAGCTTCAGGATCACGGAATTGAGGAGCAGAAAAAGGTCATGGACGGGCTTTTGCGCATCCATCGTGAAACAGGTATTCCTCTTGTCGCTACTAACGATGCTCATTATCTTCAGAAAAAAGACGCACATGCACAGAAAGTTCTTATCTACGTTCAGATACAGAAAACGATAGATGAAGAAAGCGGCATGGGCTTTTCCACAGACGAGTTTTATCTTAAATCCGAACAGGAAATGCGTTCGCTTTTTGAGTTTGTGCCTGAAGCGATCGACAATACCGTAAAAATAGCTGATCAGTGCAACGTCGTTTTCCCTGAAATAGACGATCCGAAAAAAAGAGTTTATTTCCTTCCCGTATTCAAGTGGACTGAAGGATTGTCTCACTACGACTATCTGCGCAAGCTGACTTTTGAAGGCTTTGAGCAAAGATATACGCCGGAGCAGAGAACAAAAGAGCTTGTTGAAAGGGTAGAATATGAGCTTGATATTATAAACAGAATGGGCTTTGTAGACTATTTTCTGATAGTCTGGGATTTTATCAACTATGCCAAATCTCACGGAATCCCCATCGGTCCTGGCAGAGGTTCCGGTGCGGGAAGTATCGTTGCATACTGCACGAGAATTACCAATATTGAACCTATTCGTTATAACCTGATCTTTGAAAGATTCCTTAATCCTGAACGAATCTCCATGCCGGACTTCGACGTTGATATGTGCCCGGTAAGAAGAAACGAAGTTTTTGAATATGTTCAGCATAAATACGGCGAAAAGAATGTCGCCAATATTGTAACGTTTATTACATTAAAAGCAAAGGCAGCCATAAAAGACGTTGCCCGTGTTCTCGGTTTTTCCGTAGGTGAGGCAAACCGTCTTACAAAAATGATCCCCGATAAAATGACCATTCGTGAAGCAATAAACAAAGTTCCTGAACTTAAAAGCCTTTACGAATCTGATGACAGGATCCGAGATTTGCTTGATACTTCCGAAACCATCGAGAATTCACCACGTAACCCCTCAGTTCATGCATGCGGTATAGTAATTGCGGAAAATCCGATCTATACATATGTTCCTGTCGCTGTTAACGACGGTGTAACCGTGTCTCAGTTCGATATGAAGATTGTTGAAGAAGTCGGTTTGGTTAAAATGGACTTCCTCGGGCTGCGAAACCTCACCGTTATTGAGGATGCATGTAAACTGGTCAGAAAGAAAGTTCCTGATTTCAATATCGAAAAGGTCGATATCGACGATCCGGAGGTTTATGAGCTTCTTTCTCGCGGTGAAACAGACGGCATATTCCAGCTTGAATCAGGCGGTATGAAGCAAACCCTTGTATCTCTTAAGCCGAAAAGTATTGAAGATATTACGGCTATTATATCCCTTTACCGTCCCGGTCCGATGGATAATATCCCGACGTATATCAACAATAAATCACATCCCGAAAGTATTCAATATAAACATCCTCTTCTTGAAAACAGCCTGAAAGTTACGTACGGAGTTATGGTTTATCAGGAACAGGTAATGCAGATCGTAAGGGAGCTTGCTGGTTACTCATACGGTCGTGCCGATATCGTTCGCAAAGCCATGGGTAAGAAACAGATGGATGTTATGGCGCGTGAACGTGAATATTTTATAAATGGGAAAAAACGTGATGACGGGTCTGTCGAAATTCCGGGATGCGTAGCTAACGGAGTTCCAGCCGACGTAGCAAACGAAATATTCGATGATATGATAAAATTCGCCGAATACGCCTTTAATAAATCTCATGCCGCGGCGTATGCATATGTTACGTATTATACAGCCTTTTTAAAAACGCATTATAAGCGTGAATATATGGCTGCGCTCCTTACAAGCGTTTTGGGAAAAACAGATAAAATGGTAGGCTACATCAATGAGTGCACTAAGCAATCTATCGATGTTATGCCGCCGGATATCAATGAATCGGAAGATATTTTTACCGTATCACAGGATAAGATACGCTTCGGCCTTTCCGGTGTAAAGAGTGTCGGTCAGGGTGCTATTGCTGATATACTGAAAGAACGCGGTGAAAACGGACCGTTTAAGAGTTTCTACGATTTTTGCAGCAGAATGTTCGACGGATATTCAGTAGATTCCAAAACAGTTGAAAGTCTTATACGATGCGGTGCCTTCGACTGCTTCAATCAGCCGAGACAGCAGCTCGAAGTAAGCTTTCCTGAAATCAGAAAACTAGTTGCCGAAGATATAAAAGAACGCGAGGAGGGGCAGATGAACCTCTTCGGAAACGTTGAAGAAGAAACCCAGCCTTATGTATATCCTGATGTTCCGGAGTATTCAAAGCGCGAAAAACTCAAACTTGAAAAAGAAGTCACAGGCATTTATCTTACCGATCATCCTATGAAAGAGTATCATGAAGAGTTTTTACGTTCCGGTGCAGTTGAGATTTCAAGCATTTACTCGGATGTAAACCCATATCAGAATAACGATAAGATTCGCGTCTTCGGCATACTGACGAAAGTAACCAAAAAGATGACGAAGAACGATAAGCAAATGATGATTTGCGTTCTTCAGGATTTGTCGGGATCGATCGAAATACTTGTATTTGGAAAATCCTACGATGCATTTTCATCGAAACTTGTCGAAGATAAGATCGTTATCATTGACGGAAGACTCAGCATTAAAGAAGATATGTCAAGAGCTTCTTCAGATGATGACGACGACAGCTCATCGCAGCTTACTGCCTCGATCGTTCTGAATGATCTGACTGAAGTCAACGGTCATGATACTCCTGCGCCCACCAACGAAGTTTATATCCCCAGGGATGAGTATGAGGGTAAGAGCCTTTATATCAATTTCCATGAGAAAGACGGGGCTAATTTTAACAGATGCGTGGATACGCTTGTATCTAGCAGGGGAAACTCTCCCGTATTTTTCAGGTTTATAGACAGGAAAAAACAGGGAAGATTTTCAAAATGCGATGTGCGGATCACCGCACCGCTTATTTCTGAGCTCAGAGGAATTCTCGGGTATGACAGCGTTGAGATACGCTAATTAATTAAAGTGAGGTTTAATATGATATCTATATTACCTGAAAAACGCGGCAATAATGAAGCATTTGTTGTGTCCGACGGAAATGAAAAGCTGGCGGAATGCGAATACTCTGCCGATAACTCGGAAATACTGAATATAGTCGTTTATAAAGAAAATAACGATCTTCTTCGAGAAAGTGTCTTGCGGGCTGCTTTGAGCCGCCTTGATTACGCCGGAAAAACCGATGTTACATCAAAAAACCCCGAGCTCGATAAATTCCTTACCGGACTGGGGTTTAAAAAAGAAAGCGGAGTTTGCAGAATCAATACAACTGAATTTTTTAAGAATGCACCGTGTAAAAATTCAAATGATGCCTGAAAGCTTCAAGATCACAAATAGAATTGCCATAACTACGGGCTGATGCGTCAGATACAGAATAAGAGAATGCTTTCCTATAAACGAAATCGGGTTTTTTCCGACTGAAAAGCTAAAGAGGCTCTTTTTTTCGGAATACAAAAGCTTTCCTATGATGATCCCGATAAAAACAGTTGCCAAATGCGGTATCAGTGGGTAATAGTCACTTGAATAGAATGCCGCATTGTGTACACCGAACAGAAAAAACAGATTGCCGGCATTTCTGATGTTTCTGACAATAAAATGCAGCGCGTAAATTATTGCGGATAATACTGCAGTAACAGCAATCGGCAGCTTTTTTATAAAGTATGACAACATCATTGCAATTCCGAGCATATGAAGAATGCCGAATACAATTACAAGTTTCGTATCAAAAAGCAAATCAATCACGAAAGTGATTGCTGTTAGCCCCATAGCCGCACCGAATACGATTGCACCGCGTTTTACGCAGTTTTTAGACAATGTCGTCGATATTCCGCAAAGCAGCATAAAAAGAATTGCAGAAAAGTCACCGATAAAATCGAGCTGGACGGTCTTTACACCGAAAATGCTGTTAAGGTCGAAAACTACGTGATCGTAGACCATACATAAAAAAGCGATTCCTCGCAAGAAATCTATTTCCCATATTCTGTTATTTGTTTTCATACGGCAAATCCTCGTTTCTGCTACTATTTTATCATATTTTGCTGAAATTATCAATATCACGGAGTCGAAAAATGGATACTATTTTTGAAAAATTAAAAAAAACAGGGATCATTCCCGTAATAAAGCTTGATAATGCTGACGATATCCTTCCTTTGTCAGAAGCTCTCTTGAAGGGAGGAATAGACGTTGCTGAAATCACGTTCAGAACAAACGCAGCAGAAGACGCAATAAGAAAACTGAAAAAATCTGATTTAAAAATGATTATAGGCGCAGGGACCGTGCTTACAACAGAAAATGCAGACAGGGCTATTGATGCGGGAGCAGAATTTATCGTATCTCCGGGCTTTAACCCAAGGGTTGTCGATTACTGTATTGACAGGCAAATTCCTATGGCTCCCGGAATTTCTATTCCATCCGAAATCGAGCTTGCGCTTGAACGCGGTATTGATGTCGTTAAGTTCTTCCCTGCGGAGCAAAGCGGCGGCCTTGCCAAAATTAAGGCAATGAGCGCAGCCTACGGTGAGATATGCTTTATTCCTACAGGAGGAATAACCGCCGATAATCTTGCAACATACATTTCATTTAATAAAATAATAGCTTGCGGCGGCACCTTTATGGTAAAAGATGCGCTTATCAAGTCAAAGCAATGGGATGAAATAACGAAGCTTTCTTTGAAAGCAGTTGAAATAATCAAAGAAACAAGGGCACAGCAGAAGATTAGTGTCAAATAGATCGCACGTGAACTGTATTTATAATTATACTTAATTGTAATATTTTTTTTATTGACAATTTTATTAAATGGGTTTATAATAATAAAAATAAATTATCAGGAGTACATTAATGAAAAAGATTTTAATTGAAATGTCCGCAAGACACATTCATGTAAATGCTGAACAGCTTGAGATCCTTTACGGAAAAGGACATGAACTCACACCTAAAAAGATGCTTTCTCAGCCGGGACAGTTCCTTTCCGAAGAAAAGGTTACTGTTTGCGGACCTAAGGGCGAACTTAAAGTTTCCATTCTCGGTCCGTGCAGAAAAGATACACAGCTTGAACTTTCATTCACAGATGCCAGAGCGCTCGGTCTGACAGTTCCTGTCCGTGAGTCCGGCGATATCAAAGGTAGCGCACCTGTTACTGTTAAAGGCCCCGCAGGCGAATATACGGTCGACGAAGGCGCAATCGCTGCTATGAGACACGTTCATCTTGATCCTGCAACAGCAGAGGAATACGGTCTTAAAGACAAACAGATTGTCAGCGTAAAATATGACGGCGGAAACAGAAAGCTTATATTCGGCGACGTAGTTGTAAGGGTTAATCCCAATTATGCTCCTGCCATGCATATTGATACCGATGAAGCAAACGCAGCAGGTATCGCAGGAACCGCGGAAGGCGAAATTCTCGACTGATCAAATATAACATACAAAAAATATCCGCCTGAGTCACAGGCGGATATTTTTTACGCTGTTTCTATTTTGCTGTCATCATGAAGCCCCAATTTTTCAACGGCATTCTCGCGCATTTTATATTTTAAAATCTTGCCTGCCGCATTCATGGGGAATTCAGTTATAAAATCGATGTATTTCGGGCATTTATGTTTGGCAATATGCGTTAAAATGAATTCTCTGAGTTCATCTTCGGTTAAGCTTTCATCACCCTTGATTACGCACGCCATTATTTCTTCTCCGTACTGCTTATCGGGCACCCCGATTACCTGAACGTCTTTAACTTTCGGATGAGTATAGATAAAATCCTCGATCTCTTTCGGATAAATATTTTCTCCACCCCTGATAATCATGTCTTTTATGCGGCCGGTGATTTTATAATATCCGTTTGGTAATCTTCTCGCAAGATCTCCGGTATGAAGCCACCCCTTCTCATCAATAGCTGCCGCAGTCGACTCAGGCATCTTATAGTAACCTTTCATGATATTGTAGCCTTTTGCAACAAATTCGCCGTCGACGTTGTCAGGTAAGTCTTCACCTGTCTCAGGATCTACGATTTTGCATTCTACACCGAACATTGCAGCACCGACAGTATTAACGCGCAAATCAATGGAATCGGTTGTCTTTGACATTGTGCAGCCCGGGGATGCTTCCGTCTGACCGTATGTGATGCAAATATCTTTCATATGCATTTTTTCGATTACTTCTTCCATTACTTTGATCGGGCAGGGGCTGCCGGCCATTATACCCGTTCGCATATACGAAAAATCCGTCGTGGCAAAGTTTTCGTGATTAAGCATTGCAATAAACATTGTCGGAACACCGTGAAAAGCCGTTATTTTTTCTTTGTTTATGCAATCAAGACCTTTTCGGGGAGAAAAAGCTGTTATCGGACTCATTGTTGTTCCGTGTGTTACGGAAGCCGTCATCGCGAGCACCATACCGAAACAGTGGAACATCGGAACCTGAATCATCATTCTGTCTGCGGTAGAAAGGTCCATACAGTCGCCGATAGCTTTTCCATTATTGACAACGTTATAGTGCGTCAGCATAACGCCCTTTGGAAATCCTGTCGTTCCGGATGTATACTGCATATTGCATACGTCATCCTTGTTTACGCTAGCAGCTCTCTTATAAACGGCTGAAATGGGCGTTTTTGCGGCGAGGGAAAGTGCTTGTTCCCAGGTATAACATCCCTTGACCTCGCTCTGAACGGTTATAATATTTTTAAGAAGAGGCAATCTGTCACAAATCAGGTGTCCGGGTTCGCTTGTTTCAAGCTCAGGGCACAGTTCTTTAATTATTTCAATATAATTTGAATCTTTGAACCCGTCGATCATTACAAGCGTATGCGTGTCTGACTGCCTCAACAGATACTCCGCTTCATGGATTTTATATGCCGTATTGACAGTTACAAGAACAGCGCCTATTTTAGTCGTTGCCCAGAACGTGATATACCATTGCGGAACGTTTGTTGCCCAAATTGCAACATGGTCTCCGCTTCTAACGCCCATCGCTATCAGGGCTCTTGCAAATTCATCAACGTCATCCCTGAACTGAGTATAAGTTCTTGTATAGTCCAGTTCCGTATATCTGAATGCATACTGATCGGGGAATTCCTCGCAAATTTTATCAAGGACCTGCGGAAATGTGTAGTCTATAAGATGCTCCTTAGGCCATATATAATTTCCGGTATGAGCAATGTTAAACTGAAGCACTTCTTTTTTATGAAGATACTTCTGCATATAATGCGCAAAGTGAGGGAAAACAACACCTGCATCACTTAATTTCTTAGCCCAGCGCTTTACCCATTCAAGAGAAATATATCCGTCGTATCCTGACTCTTTAAGTGAATTCATCATTCTGTCAATGGGAAGATCACCTTCGCCCATCATTCTGTATGATGCTTCACCGTTTATCATTACAGAGTCTTTGACATGTACGTATTTAATGAGTGAACCGAGGTTTTGTACTGTTTCCTCGGGTTCTTCCGCGGCGTATCTGTAAGGATGGTGGACATCCCACAATACAGCAACATGTTCGCTGTTTACTTCATCTATCAGGCGTTTTAAGCGTTTTGTATCTGCGTATACTCCGTTGGTTTCGACGAGTAAAGTTACGTTCGTTCCTTCTGCCATCAAAGCAGCTTTTTTCAGAACTTTGCATATTTCATTATCGTCCACTTCGCCTTTCGGCATAGGTTCTCTGTCCGCAAGAATACGAATATATGGTGTTTTAAGCTTAATTGCAAGTGAAATATACTGAGATATCTCATTTAGGTTGTCTTCTGTCCTGTCTGTGTATTTAAGGCCGCATCCGGATGAAAGACAGGGAATCTCAAGATTGAGCCTTTCAAGAGTTTTAATCGTTTCAGAAATCTTATTGTCAGAAAAAGGCTGTGCATTAACTGCAAATATATCGTCGCCCAAGCCTCTTATTTCAATGCCGTCAAAACCGATGTCTTTCGCCATCGAATAAATATCAGACCAGCTGTATTCGGGGCAGGCGAGGGTTGAAAATGATAATTTCATGGGAACTCCTCCGATATTAAGTGGAAGTATTGAATATTATTTCATAATACTGAATTATTTTAGCAAAACTTATGCCGTTTGTCAAGCAGTTATTATTTATAATTATTGACATTATTGCGTAAATATGTTAAAATTAAATTATGAAACGTAATCTTATTTTTTCAATAGACCCGACATACGGGAATAAAACAGTAAAAGCATTCCTTTTGAATGAATGTCACCTTTCTAATTCCGGAATTAAACGCCTGAAATCAAGCGAAGACGGGATTTTGCTTAACGGAAAACGCGTTTATGTGACAGAGATACTCAAAGCAGGGGATTCGCTTGAAATTCGTCTTCCTGAAAGAAAAGAAAGTAATATTGCTCCGGTCAAAGGTGATTTAGAAATACTTTATGAGGACGAGGACATTCTTGCTGTCGATAAGCCGCCATATTTACCCGTGCATCCATCTAAGGGTCATGTTAACGACAGTCTCGCCAATCTCGTTGTTGCTTATCTAAATGAAAACGGTGATGACGGCGTTTTTCGGTGTGTGACGAGACTTGACAAAAATACGTCCGGCGTGGTATTGCTTGCAAAAAACTCTCTCAGCCATGACAGGCTCCGAAAACAGCTTGTATCTCATAAATTCTTAAAGATATATCACGCTATTGTTCACGGAGAAACAGAAAAATCAGGCACGATCAGCTACCCGATAATACGTCCCGATGCCGCAACGATCAGGCGGATTGTCAGCAACGACGGTCTTCCTGCAGTTACTCACTATAAAACTTTAAAAACGATCAATGGGATTTCGTATGTGGAAATCATACCCGAAACAGGCAGAACTCATCAGATAAGAGTCCATATGGCATATATCAACCACCCGTTGTGCGGAGATTTCCTTTACGGAGATGAAAATGACGGTTATGAAAGACAGATGCTGCATGCATACAGTATAAGTTTTTCTCATCCCGTTAAAGATATTCCGATTACCGTAACGAGCATTCACGATATCTGGCCGTAAAAAATCTGTAAAAACAAAAAAAACCGACAAGTTGTCGGTTTTTTCTATTAAATATTAATTACGCTAAGAAGGCCGCGCCGATTATACCTGCATCGTTGCCGAGTTTTGCAACTGCGATTTTTTGCTCTGGAAGTCTTGATCCGGCATAAACATATTTATTTATATAACTGCGCATCGGTTTGAGCAGATAATCACCTTCATTACAGATTCCGCCGCCGATTATAAGTATTTCAGGTCTGAAAATATTGATCATATCTATCAGTCCTTCAGCTATATACTCAATATATCTGTCAACAACTTCCTGTCCTGCTTTGTCGCCTTTTCTTGCTGCTTCAAAAGCTGTTCTTCCGCTGACATTGTCAGGCGTTGTCATCTGATTCATAATCGAATCCGGATTATCTTTCATGGCTTTTGCTGTCTGGCGGATAAGCGCTGTTGCAGATGCGTATGCTTCCCAGCATCCTTTTCTGCCGCAGGTACACTGTTCGCCGTCCTTGACAAGCATTATGTGACCAAGTTCTGCTCCTGCAGAATGCTGACCTTCATATATTTTTCCGTCAATAACGATTCCGCCGCCAACACCTGTTCCAAGCGTAATCATAATTGCGTTTTTCAATCCTTTTGCCGCTCCGGATATTACCTCGCCGAGCGCAGCCACATTTGCGTCATTGCCGATATAAACAGGTTTATCTATATACTTTCTCAGAAGATTTGCCATAGGGACATGCTCGCCATATTTGAAATTGTTCGCATAAACGATTACACCGTTTGCGGTGTCGATGCTTCCCGGTGCTCCAATTCCTATATGACTAACATTCTCAAGAGATATGCTGTTTTCTTCCAGCAGAGAGAGGGTGCAGTCTGCCATATCCTTTACGATTTCTTCAAAAGGACGCTGGGATCCGGTTTTAACTGATTTTTTCGACAGAATCGAACCATCCTTCGTAACGATTCCTACGGCAATGTTTGTACCGCCGAGGTCAATGCCTATCTTGTAGTCTTCCATTTCTTTATTCCTTTCATTTGGCTGATCTATTTTTCGTTCGGATTTCTTGGGCTGCGTTTCAGTGTATTCTTTCTGATCGCTCTGTAATATGCTTTAATGACGTTTTCGCCGAATGTTTCCAAAGAGAATTCTTCCGCTTTCTTGATGGCGTTCTCTTTCATCATGGAACGTTCTTCATCAGAAAGCTCTCTGAATTTATCTATAGCGGCAAGGAATGATTCAGAATCGTTAAATGTGAATCCGGTTACGTTTTCTATAAGAACGTCGTCGAGGCATTCATCATATCGTGCTATTACCGGGATTCCCGCGGCCATCGACTCGATATAAGTCAATCCCTGAGTCTCACTGGTTGACGCCGTTACAAAAAACTCGCCCAGAGCAAAATAATTTTGTATCGTTTCAGGAGGCTGCTTGCCTAGGAAAAATATTCTATCTTCAAGCTTGCGTTCTTTTACTATAGTTTTCAAGTCGTCTTCCGCAGGACCGTAACCGGTGATTAGCAGAACCGTGTCGGGATATTTCCTGATTACGTCCGGCATTCTTTCAATAATAAAATCAAGACTTTTTTCATGCGCGATTCTTCCTACATAAACTATCCTGAATTTGTCTTTTACGCCAAGCTTTGTAAGAATACCCTCAACGATGTCCCGGTCGACATTTTTCGGATTCAGTCTTGCCGTATCGATACCTGTCGGAACAATATGCATCTGTTTTTTTATTCCGTATTCCTTCAGGACCTCATACGTCTTTTTAGACGGAACGATTATTTCACAGTCTTTGTCATACAAATGCTTCGTATACATTCCAACCATTTTACGCGATGTTTTATCAAAATATCCTTTGGTGATATAGTGAGTATAATCTTCCCACATCGTGTGGCTTGTATAACAATAGGGGATTCCATAGAGTTTTGATGCCGAAATTGCAATCATCCTTATGGTGAACTCTGTATTTATATGGATGATATCGAGATTCATATTCTTGATATACTCCATTGCCTGAATACTCATCGGTCTCGATATACGATATCCGTATAACTGCTTGATTTTTAACGCAGGGATTCGGAGCACGCCGTTTTCAAATTCAACACCGCCTATAAGCTTCGTGTCAAGCGTAGCTGTAATAACGTAAACGGTATGCCCCATTTTTTGGAGCTGTTTTCGAAGTGTTTCTACGGAAACGGCAACACCGTTAACATCGGGAAGATAGGTGTCCGAGAACAGACCGATGCGGAGCTTTTTTTCCATATAGTTTTCTTTGCCGAATTTGCGTATGGCAGTGGTAATTACGTCTTCCTGAGTTGATTCATATATCCTTTTTAGCTTCTGTCCGATCTGTTTTATATCGCGCTCTTCCGCAGTCTTTCGTGCCGCAACAGATACGTCAGGAAGCTTACCGTCGATTTTATCCTGTATCAGTTTCGCGAATTCTTCGTTTGTTTTGCCTTTAAAACAGTTTACGCCGTCTTTCAGCCAATCCTGATAAACGGGAATATCCCTGACAACGATAGTTCCTGAGCATGCAAGACTCTCGAGAATAACGATTCCCTCCGTCTCTTCGTATGTCGGGAAGAAAAAGATATCGGCAGATGAAAATGCGCCTTCATATACTTCGCCCTGCATATAACCGGGGAAAAAGACGTTTGCGGGATGGTCTGTCGTTACAGCATTGCGTATTTCAAGAGGAATGGACAGTAGAGGTGTAGAACCGAACCAGACGAATTTTACGTTGGGCAGCATTTCTGCAACCTTGATAAAATCAAGAATACCCTTTCTTTTTATCCACAGTCCTGAGGCGATAACAATTTTATCGTCTTTTGAAAAACCGAAATATTTGCGAAATGCCTCCGCTTTAACAGGGTCATGATAAAACCTGTTAACGTTTACTCCGTTTGAAACAACTTCGATAGGCGCATTAATTCTGTATCTCTCCAGAAGAAGATCTCTTGCATAAGGCGTAGGCGCAATAATACAGTCTGCGGTTCTATAAAGAAGCATCAGCCGTTCCTTAACAAACTTCGAAACCATGTTGGAGAAGATAAATGAATTACGGAAGTCCTCTTCGGTAGAATGCGCATGGTAAATTATTGCTGCGCCCTTTTTTTTGGCTTGAGCTATGATAGGTTCGCTGTTAATGAATACCGTGTTTATGTGAAGAATGTCATAATCGTCTTCGGGATCAAGTGTATAATCTACCCCTGCGGATTCAAGTGCTTTTATCTGATGAGACATCGCCATTCCTACTCCGGACTTCGATATCTTGTCTATTCCTTCAAAATACAGAAGAACTTTCAATCGTAACACCTCTCAGATTATATGATATGTTGTGTGTCATAGTTTCAGATTATTTCTTTTATAATCTTACCATATTTCACAATGATTGTCAAGCGTTAATTAATAACAAAAAACAGGCGAAAAAGTTTAATTTCAGATTGACAAGAAGAATAAAATTTGGTATAATAGAAAAAACATATAAAGGAGAATTATTATGGCAGATAAAATCAGAATTGGAATTATCGGATGCGGAGGAATTGCAAACGGTAAGCATATGCCTTCACTGGCAAAGCTCAGTAACGTCGAAATGGTCGCGTTTTGCGATATTATTCCCGAACGTGCGGAAAAAGCCGCAAAGGATTACGGAACAATAGATGCAGCCGTATATACCGATTACCACAAGCTTCTTGAAGATAAAACTATAGATGTGATACATGTTTGCACTCCCAACAAATCACATGCCCCAATTTCTATTGCAGCTCTTGAAGCAGGAAAGCATGTAATGTGTGAAAAGCCAATGGCGAAAACTGCTGCGGACGCGCGTGCAATGCTCGAAGCTGCAAAAAGAACAGGAAAGAAACTCACGATTGGTTATCAGAACAGACAAAGGAAAGAAATACGCCATCTTAAACGCCTTTGCGATGAGGGAGTCCTCGGTGATATATATTTTGCAAAGGCTCATGCGATTCGCAGACGTGCCGTTCCTACGTGGGGCGTATTTATGAATGAAGAAGAGCAGGGCGGAGGTCCGCTGATCGATATCGGCACTCATTCTCTTGATCTCACGCTTTGGATGATGAACAACTACGAAGTCGAGTCGGTTACAGGTAACTGCCACTATAAACTCGGCAAACGTCCTAACAGTGCGAATGCATGGGGTCCCTGGGATCCTGACAAATATACCGTTGAAGATTCTGCGTTCGGATTTATCAAAATGAAAAACGGCGCTACGATTATTCTTGAAACAAGCTGGGCTATAAACCTTGTCGATTCAAGAGAAGCAACGTGTACTCTTGCAGGCACGGAAGCAGGCGCGGACTTCTTTGACGGATTGCGCATCAACGGTGAAGAATATTCCAAGCTCTATATTAAGAAAATCGATTTGTCCACAAGCGGCGTTGATTACTTCGAGGGCGTAAGTGACAACGATCCCTCTCTTCTCGATATGGCTCAGTGGATTGATGCCGTTGTCAACGATACCGATCCTGTTGTCCTTCCCGAACAGGCACTTGTTGTCAGTGAAATACTTGAAGCTATATATACTTCATATAGAACCGGCAAGACAGTATATTTTAACTAAGTATGGACTTCATAATTGTCGGTCTTGGTAATCCCGGCAAACGTTATGCGTATACGAGACATAACGTCGGATGGATTGCTGTAGACTACATAGCAGATAAACTCGGAATAAAAACGAACAAACTGAAATTCAAATCACTTTGCGGAGAAGGAACTGTCTGCGGTAAGAAGGTCCTTTTTATGAAGCCCCAGACATTTATGAATCTTTCGGGCGAAGCTGTTTTCGCGGCAGCTTCATTCTATAAGGTTCCTCCGGAGCATATTTTTGTTATATGTGACGATATAGCGCTCCCGTCCAACAAGCTGAGGATCAGAAGACAAGGCAGCGATGGCGGACACAGGGGGTTGAGGAGTATTATCATGCTGTTAGGCTCTGATAAATTCCCGAGGCTGAAAATCGGAGTATCAGACAGAGATAACCCCGATATGGATTTAAAGGATTGGGTTATCGGTGAAATGACAGATGATGAACTGCAACGCCTGGATGAAAGACTTCCTGACTTTTACAGAATAGCAGAGTTTTTTGTTTCCGGTAATTTAGAAAAAGCAATGGCCGAATTTAATTAAGGTGGCAAGTTGAATACTACTGTTTCGTTTCTTAAACAGCTAAAAGGGTATAATCAGCTTTACGAAGCCGCGGCAGACAAAAAGTCTGTCGCGGTATTCGGTGTTGATGTCCATAAAGCTTATTTTTCCGCTCTGCTTTGTGAAGACACAAAAAGAAAAGCCTTTATAATCGTTCCTGATGATGCGGCGGCGCGTCAGGTGCGTGAGGTTATGGATTCTTTTGCGGGAAAGTCTGTCGTTTTTCCTGCAAAAGAGTATAATTTCAGAAATGTCGAAAGCGTTTCCCGATTTGATGAGAACAAACGTCTTGAAACACTGTCATTCATACGAAAAGGTGACTTTTCGTCGGTAATTATTCCTGCAGAAGCTCTTTGTTCTCTTGTGTTGCACCCTGACGATTTTCAGGAATTCGAAATATTTAACGGTGATACTGTTAAATTTGATGAAATACCTGACAGACTTGTTAAAATGGGATATGAGTTTTTCCCGACCGTAGAGGGGGCAGGACAGTTTTCAGTCAGGGGAGGAATAATAGATATTTTTCCTCCAAGCGAAGAAATCCCTTACAGGATAGAGTTTTTCGGGGATGATGTAGACAGTATTTCTGTTTTTGACATCACAACCCAAAGACGCACGGAAATGAAAGACTCCGTGCGCATTACGCCTGCTCAGGAGTGCGCTGATTCTAATGTCAGTCGGCTGAAGAGCATTCTTGAGCCTATAAAGAATAATTCCTTTACAAAAAAAGACTACGATCTTCTTGATCAGGGTATTATTCCTGTCCATGACAGGTATTTCCCTGCAAAATTTAATAAGAAGGCAAATATTCTTAACTATCTGAATAAAAACGATCTTCTTTTTGTTTTTGACTGGAAGACGGTAAAAAGCAAAGTCGAGGAAGCTGTCAATCGGATAAATTCAGATATTAAATACCTTAAAAGTGAAGGCTATGCTTTTTTAGACAGTGACTATTGTTATGATATAAAATCTATTGAAAGCCAGATGATCTCGCCGATAGTATTCGAAACACTACCGTGTACTGTCCAGGATCTTCCTATAGACAGCTTGATAGATATTCGTCTTTTCCAGACTTCGATCTCGTCCTTTATGATGTTGAAAAGCGAAATTGACGAATATCTTTCAACTGACAACCGAGTCTTTATTCTTTCAAATGATGCTCGTCATACCGACGAGCTGAATAAAGAATTCGGGATTAGAAACAATCTTACCATTTGGTCCGGAGTAATACCATACGGCTATTATGCTCCGGATATAAGGACTGTTGTTTATTCATATAAGAATATCCGCAGCTCGGAAACGAGGAGATCTGTAAGAAGCAAATATGAACGCGGTGAGCGGATAAAAAGTTTTACGGATATAAAACCGGGTGATTATGTTGTCCACTCAAATTACGGAATAGGTATTTACGACGGAATACATAAAGTTGAGTCGCAGGGTGTTATTAAAGATTATATAAAACTAAGATATGCCGGAACGGATGTATTATATATTCCGTGTGATCATCTTGATCAGATTTCCAAGTATATCGGCGGAGATACCGATGTTAAAATTAAGCTAAATAAACTAGGCGGGACAGAATGGCATAAAACAAAACAAAGAGTAAAAAAGGCGGTTCGCGATCTTGCACAAAAACTCATTGCACTTTACGGACAGAGAGCCAGGATTCAAGGTTACGCATTCTCTGCAGATAACGAATGGCAGAGAGATTTTGAAGCATGCTTTGAGTTTGAAGAAACTGAAGATCAGCTCAGATGTGTTGATGAGATAAAAAAAGATATGGAATCAACCCACCCGATGGATCGTCTTTTGTGCGGCGACGTCGGTTTCGGTAAAACAGAGGTCGCCATGCGCGCCGTTTTTAAATGTGTAATGGATGCGAAACAGGCTGTTATCTTGGCGCCGACTACTATTCTTGCATTTCAGCATTACAACACCATTCTGAGACGTTTTTACGGGTACCCGATCAATATTGAACTGCTTTCACGGTTCAGAAATGCAAAACAGCAGGAGGAAATTCTATCCAAACTGAAAAAAGGACAGATCGATGTTATTGTCGGCACGCACAGGCTTGTTCAGAATGACGTTTCCTTTAAAAATCTCGGACTTGTGGTAATAGACGAAGAACAGCGCTTCGGTGTTGCGCACAAAGAGTTCCTAAAGGAAATGTGCCCGGGCGTCGATTTCCTTTCTCTTTCCGCCACTCCCATTCCGCGCACGTTGAATATGTCTCTGTCCGGAATACGCGATATTTCTATTTTGAATGAGGCTCCCCATAACAGATTTCCGGTAACCACATATGTTGCAGAATATGATATAGGCATAGTTGCAGATGCGATTAAAAGAGAAATATCAAGAGGCGGACAATGCTTCTATCTCCATAACAGGATAGAAACAATTTATAAAACAGCGGCATTGATAGAGAATAAAACCGGAGCACGTGTCAGCGTTGCCCACGGTAAGATGTCAAAAGAGGAGCTTTCCCGTATATGGGAAGATCTCACGCAGGGAAGCATCGATGTACTTGTATGCACTACCATTATTGAAACCGGAGTTGATGTTCCAAACTGCAACACTCTTATTATAGAAGATGCAGATAAAATGGGGCTTGCTCAGCTCCATCAGATCAGGGGCAGGGTCGGACGGACTGACAGACGGGCTTATGCGTTTTTTCTGTTCAGAAAAGGTAAAGCTCTTTCTTCGGATGCATACAAACGACTGATGACAATCAGGGAGTTCAACGAATTCGGCTCAGGACTTAAGATTGCGATGAGAGACCTTGAGATCAGGGGCGCAGGAAACGTCCTTGGAGCTGAACAGTCAGGTCACCTTTTGACTGTCGGATTTGATATGTATATGAAGCTTCTTGAAGAAGCTGTTGCTGAGGAAAAGGGCGAAAAATCGATCAAACGCGATTGCACCATTGATATAAAGATAAACGCATATATCCCTGACGATTACATATCTGACGGCGACACGCGTATTGAGATATACAAAGTGATAGCGTGTATTGAAACAGAGGACGATTATTCTGATGTTCTTGACGAACTGATCGACAGATTCGGCGATCCGCCTAAAGAAGTTATTCAGCTGATGAAGATCGCTAAGATCCGGTCAAACGCTGCCGAAAAAGGGATCTCCGAAATCAAGGAATCCTCCGGAAGGCTACTGTTTTTCTTTGCAGAAAGCATTTCCATAGAAAAAATACCGGTTATGACGTCTGCTTTTAAAGGAAGATTACTTTTCAGCGCCGGAACGAAACCTTATTTTACATTAAGATCAGATAATTTCATTCAGGATATTGAATTATTTTTAGAAACTCTTTGAATGCGGCAGAGATGAAAAATTATTTTTATTTTTTGTGTCCTTCTATGGACTTATTATTAAAATTATGTTATAATATATAAAATCCTTTTTATAGCAATTTACGGAGGGCTGAATGAAAAGTATTAAATACGCATCAGCAATGCTTTGTTTTTCTTTAATTATTATGATTATTTCGTCGTGCAGCAATGTTTCATATATTGCCACTATCGACAATGAGAAAATGCCGGTAGGTCCATATGCTTTTTATGCTCAGTATACGAGAGATAATTATCAATCCAACTTGTCATATTACGGCGTGACTGATTTTACGTCTGCACTTACGGAGCAAGCGGATTCAACCGGTACAAAGCTTTACGCTCATATAATACAGGAAACAAAAAAGAGCTATATTCAGCATATCATTACTGAAAAGAAATTCAATGAATTCGGTCTTTCGCTTACTGAAGAACAAAAATCTGCTCTTGATGAGTCTTTTCAGAAAAACTGGGTTGAAAAACTCGGAATTGAAAAGTTTACTGAAATATGCAAATCACTTGGGCTGACAAGCGCCGAATTTAAAGACGTAGTCTCTATTTCATATAAAAATTCATGTCTTATGGATTATTTGTTCGGTGAGGGCGGACGTTATGAGATAACTGAGGACGAACTGAGAAACAACTATTCTGACGGATACGAAAGATTCAGATATATCGCTCTTTCTAAGGTGGATTCGTCCGGAGCAACTCTGTCGACTGATGAACTGATCGCCAAGAAGGCAATCGTCGATGAGGCATACCAGAAGGCTATCGACGGCGAAGATTTCGGAACTTTGATATCCCAGTATTCAGAAGATTATTTAAAGATTACCGACGATATTTCCGAAGAAGACCGCAATTATTATGAGCTTTCCAACAAACAAGCTTCTGAGGACGGTCTTGTAATCGACAAAAACGGCATTTTCAATTATGAATACTATTTATACTATAATTATTCAATTGATCCGACCATAGTAAACGCAGTTTTTTCAATGGATATTAACGAAATCAGAACTATAGAACTTCCGAGTTCATTCTGGATCATTCAGAAGTGCGATAAAAACGAAAAAGAAAGCTACTTTGAATCAAAAAAATCGTTAATACATAATAACATCGCATCTCCGATTCTCGATGAACTGTATACTGAATGGGAAAACGAATTACTGATCACGTTCAATGAATCTGCCGTGAATAAATACGATCCCAGAAAACTCGATCCGCTCTTCGTTTCACCAAAACAATAATTTCGGTAAACCGACATTACAGTCGGTTTATCTTTTTATTTTGTATTTTGCTTGATTACATGAATTATTTGCGATTTTTTCGTCGTTAATAACGTTAGCTGTCGATTGCATTATTATAAATTTTTATGAAATTAAACCGTATTTTATTGACAACTAAAATTAAAATTGATATAATATAATGTAAATTAATTATTATACGAAAGGCATGAATATGAGCTTCTCTAAATACAACCCTGCATTGTTATGCGATTTTTATGAATTCACAATGGGAAACGGCTATTTTGAGACCGGAAAAAAAGATGATATCGCATGCTTCGACCTGTTTTTTCGAAAAGTTCCGGATAACGGTGGCTTTGCGATTGCCGCCGGACTCAACAGTATAATAGATTTTATAGATAATTTCTCTTTTAACGATGAAGACATTGCTTATTTGAAGTCAAAAAAGATGTTTTCCGATGCATTTCTTGAATATCTTAGAACCTTCAAGTTTTCATGCGATGTTTACGCTGTTCCGGAAGGAACTCCGATCTTCCCAAAAGAGCCTGTTATTACGGTAAAGGGGCCTGCTGTTCAGGCACAGCTTCTTGAAACCATGCTACTTTTGATGGTAAACCATCAGTCCCTAATAGCCACTAAAGCCAACAGGATTGTCCGTGCAGCAGATGGCAGAGCAGTATATGAATTCGGCTCCAGAAGAGCTCAAGGCGAAAATGCTGCAGTTTTAGGCGCCAGAGCCGCTTATATCGGCGGTTGTTCGGGAACAGCGTGCGCGTGCTGCGAGCCACTGTTCGGTATTCCCGCAGTAGGAACAATGGCACATTCATGGGTTCAGATGTATTCATCCGAATACGAAGCTTTTGCTGCGTATGCCAATATTTATCCTGATTCATGCACTCTTCTCATTGATACTTATAATGTTTTAAAGTCCGGAATTCCCAACGCGATTAAAACATCGCGTGAAATCCTTGAACCGATGGGTAAAAGACTCAAAGGCGTAAGGATTGACTCGGGAGATATTGCGTATCTGACCAAAAAAACAAGAAAGATGCTTGATGAGGCGGGGCTCACCGATTGCCGTATATTTGTATCTAATTCACTTGACGAATATATCATCCGTGATATTCTCATGCAGGGCGCTTGTGTCGATTTCTTTGGAGTAGGTGAGCGCCTTATCACCTCAAAGAGTGAACCTGTCTTTGGAGGCGTATATAAACTTGTCGCAGCCGAACATGACGGAAAACTCGTTCCTAAAATCAAGATTTCAGAAAACATCGAAAAAATTACTATTCCGGGATATAAGAAGGTTTATCGCTTATTCTCGAAGCAGACGGGAAAAATGCTTGTTGATCTGATCGCGCTTGCTGACGAGCAGTTCGATTTCAATAGCCCGATTACACTTTGTGATCCCGACCACACCTGGAAGCGTAAAACATTTACCGATTACACAGTTAAAGAAATTCTTGAACCTGTTTATATCGGAGGAAAAAGAGTATACGATAAACCCGATATCGAGCAGATCAGGTCTTATTGCCTGGGTGAGATTTCACGTGTTTGGGATGAAGTTCTCCGTTTTGAAAATCCGCAAAATTATTATGTCGATCTTTCGCAGCAATTACTTGATGTAAAGCGCTCATTGCTCGAGAAGGGATCGAACTGATCATGAATTTTTCAGCATATTCTCCCACCGAAATATATTCTGGTGCCGGATGTGTTTTATCATTTAACAGATTTTCAACTCTCGGTTCAAGATGTGCGATTATTACCGGACGGAATATGCATAATCATAATTCCGCTTTGCTTGACGTTCAAGCTGCGCTTGATAATGAACATATCCAATATTCCACAATCGCCGAGGCAGAAAACAATCCGTCTGTAAAGAGTATTTTCGATATTGCATCTTTAGTGAAAGCGTTTAATGCCGATTTTATAATCGGTATAGGCGGGGGATCATCGATGGATACGGCAAAAGCTGTTTCGATAGTTGCCGCGAACGATGATTTGAATGAAGGAACTGTTTTTTCTGTCAGCTATGATGCGCCTGCTGTTCCCCTTGTTTTGGTCGGCACAACTGCCGGCACGGGAAGTGAAGTAATGCCTTCTGCGGTTTTGACGGTAGATGGCGAAATTCCAATAAAAAAATCCCTCAAAACACGCAATTCTTATGCTAAGTATGCGCTTTGTGACTTTAAGTATTCTTCTTCAATGCCTGACAGCATAACCGTTTCTACTGCTTTGGATACGGTTTGTCATGCGATAGAGGCAATATACTCTAAAAAGGGCGGAGAATTCGCAAAAGTTTACGGTATCAGTGCTCTGAAATATTCTTTTAAGAGAATTCTTGAGTTTGTTGACGGCGAAAGAACTGACAGATTAAGAGAAGATCTATATTACGGATCCATATTGGGTGGCTTGGCAATAAACAATGGGGGCACAAGCTTTCCGCATTCATTAGGTTATATGCTCACTACTATGCACGGCATTAATCATGGTTTTGCCTGTTCTGTATTTATCGGGGATTTTTTAAATCGAGTATCAAAGATTGAAGACGTCTCTGCTATACTCGGGGTATGCAACGTTGAATCCGTAAAAGATTTTTCAAATGCAGTAGACTTTATTATGACAGGATTTTGCAAGAGACCTTGTATCGATAAAGATGCACTTGAAAAATACAGCGCACTTGCAATGAAAATGAATGTAAACAATAATCATCTCAATATTACTTTTGATGATTGCCTTGATATTTACTTGCATAATTGCAGAGGATAAATATTTATGTTTAAGCGTCCTGAAAGCCGTTGGGTACTGAAAACACAAGACGACGCAACGGTCGAAGCCTTTGCCGACTATCTTGAAGACTATTTCCGCTCAAGATCCAAAAAGCCGAGTAAAACATCTGAAGAAGAGAAAAGAGCATATTTTATACTGATGTCCCGTCTTTTTTATAACAGGGGATTCAGAGAAATTGCTCAGATAGACAACTTTTTTAATACCTCATCTTCTGCTCTTAACGATCCTATGCTACTTCCTGATATGGAAAAGGCTATATCAAGAATAAACAGCGCACTGGAAAATCACGAAAAGATAACTGTTTACGGCGATTATGATGTTGACGGCATTACTTCCGTATCAGTGTTATACAAATATCTTTCATCGTGCGGCGCGAATGTTGATTACTATATTCCTACAAGATCGGAAGAGGGGTACGGTCTTAATGAAAATGCAATTCATAAAATCTTCGAAAACGGCACCTCTCTTATTATCACTGTCGATACAGGCACTACTGCCGTAGACGAGGTGGAATATGCAAACAGTATCGGACTTGACATCGTTATTACTGATCATCACGAATGCAAAATGATGATTAATGAAGACGGATCTTTTACAGAGATGATTCCCAATGCCGTTGCGGTATTAAATCCGAAAAGACCCTCGGGAGATTATCCTTTTTCAGAACTTGCCGGAGTCGGTGTTGTCTTTAAACTTCTTTGTGCTCTCAGCGGAAATACGGAAAAGATCTTAAATTCATTCGGCGATCTTGTTGCCATAGGCACGATTGCCGACATTATGCCCTTGATAAATGAAAATCGCTCTATCGTTATTATAGGCATTAAAAACATGAAGGCGCATATGTCTCTCGGTATCAAATCACTGCTTCTTGCTTCAGGAAATGAAAGAGAGATCAGTTCAACTGTTATTGCTTATACCATTGCCCCCAGGCTTAACGCCGCGGGTAGAATAGGCGATCCGAAAACTTCTATAAATCTGCTTCTTGAAAACGACTATTCACAAGCAGCGTCGTTGGCGAATTATTTATGCGAAGAAAACAGAAGACGCCAGCAGTTAGAGTCTTCAATCATCGCCGATGTTGAGAAAATGATCGAGCAATCAGCTCCGAATGATAAAATCCTCGTTTTTGCCTCAGATAATTGGCACCATGGTGTAATCGGAATTGTTGCGTCACGAATTGTTGAAAAATACGGAAAACCGTGCATTCTTCTTTGCGGAGACGGCGAAAATCTGAAGGGCTCTGCAAGAAGTGTTAAAGGCGTTAATATTTTTGAATTATTGCAAAAAAACTCATCCGATCTTCTGAAGTTCGGCGGACATGAAATGGCCGCAGGATTATCAATAGAGAGAGATAAGTATTCCGATTTTAAACATTCTGTGATTGAATATGCCAATAAAACAATCACCGATAAAATGCTTATTCCCGTAATTGAAGCGGAATGCGAGCTTCCTTTTGAAAAACTGAATCTCAAAACATACGATGTTTTAAAATTGCTTGAACCGTTTGGTACGGGAAATGCCACGCCGCTGTTTATTGTTAAAAATCTCATGGTTTCAGAGATTGAACCAATAGGGAACGGTCATCATGTTAAGATGAAGGTATCGTCATGCGAAATTGCCTCGGAACCGGTTACGATGTTGTTGTTTAATGTCGATCCGTCAAGCCTCAATTGCGTTGCAGGTGATGAGATGGACGTGATATGTTCGCTTTGCGATAACGTTTTCAATGGCAGGCGTTCTGTCTCCGTTCATATTAAGAAATATAAACTTTCAAATTCTATCGAAAGCAACGACAAAGTCAGCAAGCTTTTTTATGATAATTATAAAAGGAATAATAAGATAACAGATGATATTATGCTCACAAGAGAACATATTGTCGCTGTATTCAGAAAAATCAGAAAACAGTCATCCGAAACTGAAACATATCATCCTTACGCACTTGCAAGATCTATTTCGCATGAACTGAACGGTGAAATGAATTATGCAAGGCTGATGCTTTCTCTGGATGTCTTGCAGGAACTTGGATTGATCAGCTATTCTGATTCGGATTTAATCAAGGTAACCTATAAACACAGTCTTGACAAGGTTGACCTTCAAAACTCAAAGACATGGAGTGTCGTTCATAAACAATGAGTGAAGAAACTGAATTGCTGCCTTCTGCGTCCGCATTATTTACTGCGCTTGAAAGCAGCTCACGGGATTATAATCTTAAGAGAATTCATGAAGCATATGATTTTGCTTATAAGGCTCATGAACATCAGACAAGAAAATCGGGAGAGCCGTATATAGTTCATCCAACTTCCGTCGCAATGATCCTTATGGATTTTGACTGTGATACGGATACAATTATTGCTGCACTTTTTCATGATATTATCGAAGATACTCCGTACACATATGACGATATAAAAAAGAAGTTCGGTGAAAACGTCGCCGAACTCGTTGAAGGTGTCACCAAGCTTGATAAGATCAAGTATTCATCGCAAGAGGAGCAACAGCTTGAAACACTCAGAAAAATGCTGCTTGCAATGACGAAAGATATACGCGTAATTCTTATTAAGCTTGCGGACCGACTGCACAATCTGCGCACGTTAGATTCAATGCCCGAGCAGAAGCAGAGGACAATTGCGCTTGAATCAATTGAGGTCTATGCGCCGCTTGCGCACAGATTGGGTATACAGAGTATCAAGAGCGAAATAGAGGATATTGCCGTCCGTTATCTTGATCCGATCGGATACAATGAAATAGTAAATGATCTCGAAAAACTGGATACTGATAAAAACTTTTTTTCAAGCATTAAAGAAATGATTGAAAAAAAACTAAAAGAAGAAAATATCAAGGCAACCGTTGACGGACGTGTGAAGCACATTTATTCCATATACAGAAAAATGTTCACACAGAACAAGGATTTTAATGAAATATACGATTTATACGCCTTCCGCGTTATTGTTGAAAAAGTCAGTGACTGCTATAACGTCCTTGGTCATATCCATGATTTGTTTCAGGCTATACCCGGAAGACTGAAAGACTATATTGCCGTTCCAAAGCCTAATATGTATCAGTCGCTGCATACTACTGTCAGCTATAACGGTCACTTTTTCGAAGTCCAGATTCGAACTGAAGAGATGCACCGTATTGCTGAACTCGGAATCGCAGCTCACTGGAAATATAAGAGCGGTGGAATATCAGATAGCTCTGCAGATGAAAAGCTTGCATGGGTACGTAAGCTGCTTGAAGTACAGACTGATGTTTCTGAACCTGACGACTTCATGAAAACATTCAAAATCGATCTGTTCAGTGATCAGGTCTTTGTTTCTACGCCCAAAGGCGATATCATCAAATTACCTGCAGATTCCAATATTATCGATTTTGCTTATTCAATTCACAGCGAAGTCGGAAATAAAATGACCGGCGGCAAAATTAACGGCAGAATATCCGAACTTTCGACTACGTTGCATAACGGCGATGTCGTTGAAATCATTACGTCACAATCTTCTCCCGGTCCATCAAGAGACTGGCTCAATCTTGCTCAAACTAATGAGGCAAAGGCCAAGATTCGTCAATGGTTCAAGAGAGAAAAACGTGATGAAAACATCCAGGAAGGCAAGACAAATCTTGAAAGAGAGCTCAGAAGAATCAATATTTACACGGTGAATATTGATAAAAATACTTTCTTCCTTCCGATAATGAACAGATACGGAATGACGGATATCGATGATTTCTACGCAGCGATAGGATACGGCGGTATTTCGATATCTAAAATCCTTCCTAAGTTAAAAGAAGATTATACTAAACTTCAGAAACAAAATGAAAAGCCAAAAACGGTCGAAGTTAATACAAAGAGAAAATCAATTAACGGCGTAATCGTTGATGACATCGATAATTGTCTGGTTCATCTTGCAGGATGCTGCTCTCCGCTTCCCGGAGATGAAATAATAGGATATATAACACGCGGTAACGGTGTTGCAATTCATAAAACAGACTGCATTAACATGCAGAATGCGGACGGTAATAGAATCATTCGCGTCCATTGGGACGGAACACCGAGTGATTATTTTGCCACTACCGTTCGTGTTACCGCATTACAGCGAATAGATCTTATAGCCGATATTACTATGGCGCTGGCATCAATGCGAATCGTAATGCATTCCATAAGCACTCATGACCTCGGAGATGGAAGAATAGACGTCTTCCTTAATATCGATGTCCTTGATTTGGCGCATCTTGATACTGTTATGAAACGTATCAACAAAATCAACAGTGTTACAACCGTTGAGCGCGCTCCTGAAAAAGGTATGAAGAAATGAAAGCTATTATTCAAAGAGTTGATTCGGCAGTAATAGATATTAATGATAACGGTATTCTTTCACAAGAAACGATAGGGCGGGGGATACTGATTTTGCTTGGTATTGAGAGCACTGATACCGATGCAAATTTAAATCTCTTGGCTGAGAGATGCCGTGGACTCAGGATTTTTCCTGATGAGAACGGGAAAATGAATTTATCTGTTAATGATATCGGCGGCGAAGCGTTGATTGTGTCTAATTTCACCCTTTGTGCAGATACTACTCATGGAAAAAGACCTTCTTTTATTAATGCTGCTCGTCCTGAACATGCTCGACCGCTTTACGATAAGTTCGTTAGTATCTTCAGCGCGCATACTCCGGTCAAAACAGGTGTATTCGGCGCTCATATGACGATTGATTTAGTTAACAACGGCCCTGTCACATTGATAATTGAGGGATAACATGTTAAACGAATTAGTCAGAGCAAGAAGCGGCGTTTATGTCGCAAATTCTTATTTTATTTTTGATGAAAACGGTAATGCAATTATTATTGACCCTGCTTGCAGCTTCGATAAAAGTGAAAAGATATTAAATGGACGCATACCTATGTTCTTAATTCTTACTCATGGGCACCTTGATCATACATACGACTGCGATTTATATGTGAAAAAGTACAATGCCAGGGTTTGTATTCATGAGTCTGACTTGGTATATTTGTCAGATAGCCGTTACAGCTCGCCTGACGGCATTCCTGATGGATATTATAATAAGGTAATTGATGCCGATTGTATCCTAAAAGACGGCGACACATTTGATTTCGGAAAAGACACCTATACTGTTATTCATACTCCTGGACATACAGAAGGTTCTTGCTGCCTTTATACTGAAGGCGCTCTTTTTTCAGGCGATACTTTGTTCAGACGATCAATAGGAAGAACCGATTTTCCGTATGGTTGCAGTAATGAAAAAATGCAATCTTCCTTAAAAAGATTACTTGATCTTGTTCCTGACGGTACGGCAATTTATCCGGGACACGGTTTTCAGACTTTAATGGAAGATGAAAAACGATACAATCCTTTTCTAAGAATGCTTTATGAAGATTGAACTTGTTAACAACGATTTCAGATTTGACATCTCAAATGCCGTTCTTCTTTTTTATCCTCGTATAAACACTGTTGATGACAGTGACCAAAAAAGTATTAAGGTATGTGTCAAAGACAATTTCGCAAGCGCAGAATTAATTGACGGAAACAATAATTATTATTCCGAAGTTCAATTTGACAGATCTTTGTATGATTATCTTCGGTGCGCATGCGTTCGTGCCGTATATGATGTTTGTTTTCAGGCTACAGGCGTCAGACCGCCATGGGGCTTGCTTATCGGGGTAAGACCTGTTAATTTCTATTTAAAAATGTATGGGTTATACGGTGAAAACTGCACTGATATTTTGCAAAATTCATATCTGGTATCTCCCGATAAGATCAAACTTTGCCGTGAAACAGTTAATATGCGCAGTCAATCAGTAAACAGATTGACAGAAGATTCGTTTAGTCTTTATGTATCCGTGCCGTTTTGTCCTTCAAGATGCAAGTATTGTTCTTTTGTTTCATTTTCAACAGAAAAAGAGAAAAAATACATTGATCCGTACGTGAGAGTTCTTTGTGATGAGATCAAAACTACGGCAGAAAGTTTACATGGAAGATCTCCGTTAACAATTTATATAGGAGGCGGAACTCCTACCTGTATTCCGGATGATCTTTTTGAAAAAATACTTATTTGTATTACCGAATCTTTCAACCTTTCCGATTGCTTTGAATTTACTGTTGAAGCCGGGCGACCGGAAACCATTTCAGTCAAGAAACTTGAAATAATGAAAAAATACGGTGTAACTCGAATTTGCGTCAATCCGCAATCCTTGTCCGAACAAGTTTTACTTGCCGCGGGTAGAAATCACAGTGCTATAGAATTTTTTGATGCATATCGTCTTGCCGAACAATATGGATTTGATATTAATGTTGATTTGATTGCAGGCTTACCGTTTGAAACAACAGTATCGTTTTCGACCGGTATTAAAAAAATCATCGATCTTAATCCTGAAGATATAACGATTCACACTCTTTATATTAAGCGTGCTGCTGATTACGGCTCCGATAAATCCCTATATGCAAAAACAGATTCTGAATCCGTTGCTCAAATGCTTTCTTCTGCCTATAAGGATCTTGAATCCCACGGATACTTTCCATACTATCTTTACCGTCAGAAAAATACGGTTGGTAACAACGAAAATATCGGTTTTGCAAAGAAGGGGACGGAATGTGCGTATAATATTTATATGATGGATGAGATTCAGACTATTTACGGGTGCGGTGCCAACGCAATGACTAAAATTGTTTCCAACGGACAAATAACACGTTCTTGCGGCACAAAATATGCTTATAATTATATTTTGAAAAACGGAGAGAAAAACAAATGAAAAGACGTCGCACATCATACAGTATTCCGTTGCTCAATCAAAAACTCACATCAAATCCTGAAAATGAAGTTGAGAAAGCAGAAAAAAAATATATTTCTCAAATTCATAATGCCGCAAAAATACTGGCTTCCAGAAGGATCGTTCTTATATCGGGACCGTCTGCTTCCGGTAAAACGACATCAGCGCAAAAGCTATGTGAAACTATCAGAAAAGGCGGGAAAAAATGTGAGGTCGTTTCTTTAGATGACTTTTATCATAATAAGGAACATTTGCCTATAGTAAACGGTGAACCCAACGCAGAAATTGTTGATGCACTTTCTGTATCGCTTATTCACAAAACTATGGAAAATCTCATGCGAGATGGATTTTCATATGTTCCCAGGTATGATTTTACGGTTGGTAAGCGCACAAATGATGCCTCATTTATTGATATAGGTTCTGACGGAATCGTGATTTTTGAAGGAATCCATGCTTTAAACCCAAAAATTAATCAAGGGCTGAAGCCGGAATCAGTTTTAAAGCTATATGTCAGTCCGCATAGCGATTTCTCTCAAAACGGGATCAGAATTCTGACCAAAAGAGACGTTCGATTCCTCAGACGTCTTATACGCGACAGTTGGGCACGCAATACGGATCCAGAAGGAACTATGAATATGTGGCCTGCTGTGTGTGAGGGTGAAGATACTCTGATACGTCCGTTCGCTGATTATGCTGAAATGTATATTAATACTACGCATTCTTATGAACCGTATATAATGAAAGACAAGGCTTCTGTTTTGTTGAATGAGGTTCCCCACAACAGTAAAAACAGAGAAATTGCATTGCAGTATCTTAACAAATTACAGACTTTTTTCTCTGTTTCATCAGGTTTAATTCCTGAAAGCTCTCTTCTCAATGAGTTCATTAACAGAGATGAAGGATCGCATTTATAATGCTATTGCCTGAATTTTTTTATTGCTTCAAACTTGTCACAAATTATTTTGCTTTTTAATCAAAAAATTGCTTGACATTACGTATTTATTCGTGTATAATACTATTGATAAGATTTAAAAGCTCTTTTTGATCGATGGAGGGGAGGGAAACTTAATGTCAGAAATCAAACTTAAAGAGAACGAATCGTTAGATAACGCGCTCCGTCGTTTTAAGAGACAGTGTCAAAAAGCAGGCGTAATTTCCGAGCTTAGAAAACGTGAATTTTACGAAAAGCCTTCTGTAAAACGTAAGAAAAAATCTGAGGCGGCAAGAAAACGCAAATACAAATAATTGACAATAAGCATGGAATGCCGGTTTTTACGGCATTCCGTTGTTTTTTTAGATATGAAAAATACTACTCCTCATTTTTTGCAGGCGTTTGATTCTTATAAAGATATTACGCCGCAGCTTCTTGAAAAATATTGCATTCACGGAATCCTTGTCGATCTTGATGATACGCTTGTCACGCACAATTTCCCGACTCCGGATGAAAATGTCCGATTATGGCTGAATCAGATGAAACAAGGTGGGATTCGTGTTTGTATTATTTCAAATAACCAAAAAAAACGCATGATGAGTTTTGTTGCCGATCTTGACATCGGATATTTTTACAACTCATTCAAACCTCGAATCCATGTCATTCAGTCTGCGCTCGGTGTAATGAATATAAAGAAAGAAGAGGCGGCAGTAATCGGAGATCAGATTTTTACAGATATACTTGCTGCAAACCGCGCTGGCATCAAAGCCTTTCTTGTTAAACCTGTGGGGTCAAAAAGCACTTTATTTATTAAATTAAAAAGATATTTTGAGAGGAATTTTCTGAAATGAGCAGAATTGAAATACTTTCAGCAAAGTTGAACAGGGGAGAGGCTATCATCCTTTTGCGCCCTGAAAATCGCAGATATTTTACCGGGATGACTACATCTAACGGCCTACTTCTAGTCACTCCGGATCAAGCATGGTTTTTTACAGATTTCAGATATATAATTGCTGCAAAACAAATTGTAAATAAACCCATTGCCGTTGAGTTGTTTAACGGAACGCATGCTGCAACCTTAAAAAAGACTCTTGAAACGTTGCCTTATAAAACAGAACGTATTTATTTTGAAGATACCTATTTGAGCTTTTCTTCGGCCAAAGCGTTTATGGAAGAAATGAAGGATATCGACTTTGCAGGAGGAGAATCTCTTGTCAGCGTTTTGAGACGCGAAAAAACTCAGCATGAAATAAACCTGATTTCTGAAGCTCAGAAAATCACGGATGACGCATTTACCGATATACTTGATTATATTTCAATGAATAAAGACAAGGGAATAACGGAAAAAGATATCGCCTTTGAGCTTGAGTTTGATATGAGAAGGCGTGGTGCAATCTCATTGGCATTCGATACTATTATCGCTTCCGGAACAAACGGAGCGTGCTGTCATGCTGTTCCCTCTGATAAACAGGTAAAATCCGGAGAATTAATAACAATGGATTTCGGTGCTTGTTTTGAGGGATATATGAGTGATATGACCAGAACTGTAGCAATCGGAAACATTTCAGAAGATAAAGAGAAAATATATGATATAGTTTTAAATGCCCAGCTGACTGCGATCAAAAACATTAAGGCAGGAATGACGGGAAGTCAATGCGATGCGTTCGCTCGTGATTATATCGCAAAAGAAGGATACGGAAAAGACTTTGGACATTCTCTCGGACACGGTGTAGGTCTTGAGATACATGAAGGTCCCAATTTTGCCCAGTCATTTTCAGGTATTATCAATGTAAATGCTGTGATGTCAGTTGAGCCTGGCATTTATATTGAGGATAACTGCGGAGTCAGAATAGAAGATCTTGTTGTTGTAAAAGAAGACGGAGTTGATATTTTAACAAAGAGCCCCAAACAGTTGATCAGACTTTAAGGAGAGATTTTTGTGAAATCATTTAATGTTGCGATTATCGGCTGCGGAACAATTTGTAATTCCGCTCATGCTCCTAATTACAAGAAAAATGAAAAAGCACATGTTAAATACCTTGTGGATATAAAACATGAAAAGGCAGAAGCGGTCAAGAAGAAGTTTTCATTTGATGATGCGACAATTATTTCGAATTATAAAGAATTATTAAATGATAAATCACTTGATGCAGTTTCCGTTTGCCTGCCTAATTATCTGCATCATCAGGTTTCCTGTGAATGCCTTGCAGCGGGTATTGATGTCCTGTGTGAAAAACCGATTGCGATTTCCTACACTCAAGTCAAAGAGATGAAAGAAATTGCAGACCGATATTCACGCATACTTAATATCGGTGTTGTTAATCGCTTCGACGTGTATGTAAATGAGCTTAAAAGAATCATTGAATCCGGCAGTATTGGTGAAATCTATCATGTTTACTGTTCTTTCAGAAATCATAGAAGCATTCCCGGAATGGGCGGTTGGTTCACAACCAAAAGCATGTCCGGCGGTGGTGTTTTGATTGACTGGGGCGTTCACTTTATAGATATTATTATGTATGTGCTCGGTAATCCTCAGGTAAATTCCGTTTCGGGAAAAGCATATTGCGAATTAGGCAAAAACATGACGGAATATGTCTTTGAGAATATGTGGGCAGGACCTCCTGATTATAACGGTATTTACGATGTCGATGACTTTGTTACTGCTTTTGTAAGGACTTCCGGACCGACAATCTCTCTCAACGGCGCATGGGCTCAAAATATCGTAAATGATGATATGACAATTGAATTCCTCGGTTCTAAGGGAGGAGTAAAATTAAGATACAGAAGCGATTTTGATCTTACTGTTTGCAGTGACGGAAAGATAAACACTATTAAACAAAAATGCGAAACGCGAGATCCTTTTTTTGATGAAATCAATTCGTTTCTTGAGTGTGTAGAAAACAGAACTAAATCACGCTCAAATATTGATAACGTTATTATTTCACAACAGATAATGGATGCTATATATGAGTCATCCGAAAAAAACTGTGAAATAATTATTCGCTGAATATCGTAATTATGCTCAATATCACGGTAATGCTTCCGGTATTTTGACCTAGCATTACCGTTGATATGACAGCGATAGGGGATGTTTGCGACAAGCAAATACATACCATTGACAATTCAATCAAATTGTGGTAAAATAACAGAAGATGCGGGCGTGGCGGAATGGCAGACGCGCTAGATTTAGGATCTAGTGTTTTCAACGTGCAGGTTCAAGTCCTGTCGCCCGCACCAAAAAATCTGATTTTAATGATTCTGCTCCGATAATAGGATCTTTCCGGTACAGAAATCAAAACTGAAAAGTTTTATAATGATTCTGAATTTCAGGGATTGATTAACTAACGGATAAATAAACTCATTTTTTTTCTTTTAGGCAACGGTAGGAGACGCAGTCGAGTATGCTACAGTCTCCATTCTTATAATATATGCAATTGCGCAAAATGAATATTTTGTGCAATTGAGGGGAGAAGTTAAAGGAAAGGAGGGCGCAGATTACATACGAGCTGACGGCCATATGGCATTTCAATTGCTCATAAAATGTGTATTCTGTCGAGTTATGTTTGATATCAAAAATGATTTCGATGTCTTTTCGGATACAAATGTCAACTCTTCGGATTTAGATATTAATCTGCAATCTGAATCATCTCATAACTGTTCGAGCTTGTGCTCTTTTGAAAATCTCATTGACAATACTCAGTATTGCAATTCTTCTTCGGATAATCAGTCATCTGGTGCATCATCAGATTCTCCATTTACAAATTCACACTGTGAAACGAGTCAAGCCAAATCTGTTGCCGCCGACATTCCGCCTAAAACAACAACTCTTATTCAGACAAAAAAGTTCGACTTTATTCCTGAATATGCGCGTAATTACCTTTTCTACCTTCTGAATGTCCGTAATTTATCTGAAAAGACTGTCTATGAGTATTATCTTGACTTGAGAACATTTTTTAGATATTTTGTGCAACTCAAGAGCCTTACTAATGAGGAAGATTTCGAGCTTATTAATGCCTCCGATTGTCCGACTGATATTATCGAAAATCTTACTTTAAATGATTTGTACGCTTATCTTAATTATGTTCGTGAAGGTCGCGATAATGGCGTTCGTGCAAGAATGCGCAAAATATCAAGTTTAAAATCATTTTATAATTATCTTTGCAAAAATTCAATTATTGATTTGAATCCTACTCAATACCTTGAAGCACCTAAAAACCCTAAAAGACTTCCGGTAAATCTTTCTTATGAAGATAGCGTAAAGCTATTAAACAGCATTGACGGTCCTTATAAGGAACGTAATTTCGCTATTATAACATTATTTTTGAACTGCGGTCTTCGTCTTTCTGAATTAGTCGGAATCAATCTCACCAGCATCAACGGTAATGTTTTACGAATCGTCGGCAAAGGAAACAAAGAACGTATTCTTCATCTTAACCAGTCATGTGTCGATGCCATCAATGAATACCTTCATGTTCGTCCTGATATTCAGTCAAAAGATAGAAATGCACTATTCATCAGCCGTGAAGGGAACAGAATTTCGAGACGAATGGTGCAGACGCTTGTTGAGAATTATATAAAAAAGAGCGGTTTGGATCCCGAGATTTACTCAACTCATAAGCTTCGTCACACCGCAGCAACGTTAATGTATCAGAATGGCGTCGATGTACGTGTTCTCCAGGAAATCCTCGGTCATGAAAATCTTGGCACCACACAGATTTACACTCATATCTCTGACAAACAAGTTGAACATGCAATAGACTCTAATCCTTTGAACGAAATAAACAAAAATAATAAGGCATAGATTATTATCTATGCCTTTTAAATTTGATAGCTTTCAATAATCAGATCAAAATACTTCGGCAGCTCACTGTCAAATTCCATCCACTCCCCTTTTGTTGGATGAATAAATCCTAGTTTCTTGGCGTGAAGGCATTGCCCGTTAAGCCCGAATTTTTTTGATTGTTCTGCGGTTTTTGAATAAACCGGATCTCCGAATACCGGATGACCGAGATATGCTGTATGCACTCTTATCTGATGCGTCCGACCTGTTTCCAAGGTAAATTCAACAAGAGACATTCCCTTCAGGTTCTTTAATACTTTATAATGTGTTACTGCATTGCGTGCATTGATACCTGATGGAATAACAGCCATTTTTTTCCTGTCTGCGGTGCTTCTTCCTATCGGAAAAGAGATAATCCCCTCTTCTTCTTTTAAATGCCCGACAACGATCGCATTATAAACGCGCAAAAATGAGTGATCTTTAATTTGTTTAGCTAAAGAAAGATGCGCACGGTCGTTTTTGGCAACCATCAGAATTCCGCTTGTTCCTTTATCTATTCTGTGAACTATTCCTGGTCGTATTACTCCGTTTATTCCGGATAAACTCTCACCGCAATGCGCTAAAAGGGCATTTACAAGTGTATTTTCATGATTACCGGGGGCCGGATGAACTACCATTCCCTGCGGTTTATTTACTACGATAACGTCATCATCTTCGTAAATAATATTCAGCGGTATTTCCTGTGCCTTGATCTCCGGGGGTTTGGGATCCGGAATATAAACGGTTATCGTATCGTTTTCCCTGACTTTATAGCTTTTATTTGTATGCTTTCCGTTTAAGAGGATATTATCGCTTTCCATTAAATTGACAACAGCCGAACGAGTCATTGATGCCCGTTCGGCTATATAGCTGTCTATTCGTTTACCGGAATCTTCTTTGCAAACAATCAATTCCATCTGAAAAGATTACCTTTTGTAAAAATGAATATGATGATGAAAAATAAACTTCCGCATGTAACGAAAATGTCTGCTACGTTGAAAACTGCAAAATGAATAAATGTAAATTCGAACATATCAACTACGTGTCCAACGAAAATACGGTCCATACAGTTTCCCAATCCTCCGATAGCAATAAACAGTAAGGCGTATTCTGCAGGAATGCTTTTAACCTTTCCGGTAATAACAACAAACAACAGTGTTACTGTTACCATCAGCGTGATAATGGTGAGGAATTCTGTGTGTCCCTCCAGGATTGAAAATGCCGCACCCGTATTCTCGCGATACGTTAAACTGATGATTCCCTTTATTACCTCAACAGATCTTAGAGGCTTGAGTTCTGCAACAGCATACGCTTTGGAGAACTGATCTAAGAAAAGTCCGGCAATAATCAACAGATAATAACTTAAGATAGTTAAAGTGTTCTTAAATTTGCTCATTATATATTTTTAACAACTGCAGCGCATCTGGGACAGAGCGTCGGATGTTCATGATCGTGTCCTACTTCTTGTGAGTAGCACCAACAACGTTCACATTTTTCACCTTCAGCAAAGAGAACTTTGACGGAAATACCGGGAACATTCGGGCAAGGTTTTCCTTCATTCCCTTTTTCAATCGACAGCTGTGAAACAATCATGATTTTAGTCAGGATTTCAGCCTTGTTTGAATACTTTTCAAAGTTATCGTCATCACAGAAAAGAATAACTTTGGCTTCAAGCGGTTTTCCTATAAGCTTTGCTGCTCTTGCTTCTTCAAGCGCATTATTGATATCATCACGCAGAACAATCAATTTGCCATACTCTTCCATTTTTTTATCAGTCAGCTGATAGTCTTCATAGCGGTCTACAAATGGATTGAACATGACATTGTCAGGATTATCCGTGCTTCTGTGAGGCATAGACTTCCAAACCTCATCAGCGGTGAATGCAAGAATCGGGGCAAGCATTCTGATCATTGCATCTAGAATTAAAAACATTGCTGTCTGTGCGCTTCTTCTTTTAAGTCCGTTTTTATCTTCACAGTATAAAACGTCTTTTATTATATCAAGATAGAAGTTTGACATATCAACAACGCAGAAATTACGGATAGAATGGAAAACCAGATGATATTCGTAATTTTCATACGCTTGTTTAACTTTATCTATCAGATCATTAAGCCTGGATACTGCCCATCTGTCTAATTCAAGCATTTCGCTTGCGGAAACGAGATTATCTGCATCAAATTCGTTAAGATTGCCGAGAATATATCTGGCGCTGTTACGAATTTTTAAGTATGCCTGAGAAAGCTGTTTGAAAATATTGTCAGAAACACGGACGTCTACTCTATAATCGGATGAGGCAACCCAGAGACGGAGGAGATCGGCGCCATACTGTTTGATAATTTCCTCAGGAGCAATTGAGTTACCAAGAGACTTATGCATTGCTTTGCCTTCGCCGTCAACTACCCAACCGTGAGTAAGAACCTTTTTATAGGGAGCCCCCTCACCTTTTGCGCCAACTGCTGTCAGAAGCGAGGATTGGAACCAACCACGGTATTGGTCTGCACCTTCAAGATAGAGATCTGCAGGCCATTTCATATCTTTGTTGTTTTCAAGAACAACAAAATGAGTGGAACCGCTGTCAAACCATCCGTCAAGAGTGTCTGTTTCCTTAGTGAAGTGAGTGTGCCCGCAATGAGGACATTTAAATCCGGCGGGAAGTATTTCATCAGCTTCTTTTTCATACCAGGAATTCGATCCGAGTTTTGAAAACATCTCAGAAACAGCTTCGATTGTTTCGTCGGTGCAAACGGGTTTTCCGCACTCTGAACAATAGAAAACAGGTATCGGCAATCCCCAATGACGCTGACGTGAAATACACCAGTCTGCTCTTTCACGAACCATCTGAGCAATTCTTTCTCCGCCCCATTCGGGAATCCATGTTACATTTTCACAAGCTTTTACTGTTTCATCTTTAAAAGCATCAACAGAACAAAACCACTGCGGAGTAGCTCTGAAAATAATGGGATTTTTACATCTCCAACAATGCGGATACGTATGGGTAATCTCTTCACTCGCAAATAAAGCGTGTGTAGAAATTAAATCTTCCAGAATCGCTTTATTGGATTCATCATATTTTAATCCTGCAAATTTACCTGCATCGGCAGTCTGATAACCTTTATCGTCTACGGGAACGATCATTTCAAGATTATAACGTCTTCCCGTTTTATAGTCGTCAACGCCAAAGCCCGGTGCGGTGTGAACGCAACCAGTACCGCTTTCCATAGTTACATAGTCCGCCGTGACAAGAAGACTATCTCTATCCAAAAACGGATGCTGTGCGGTCATATATTCAAAATATGATCCGGTAAGCGTTGCGATAACTTCGTAGTTTTCGACCTTGCCTGCCTGCATTGTTTTACGCATTAAGGCTTCGGCAACAATATAAATCTCTCCGTTATCGGCTTTAACAAGAACATAGCTTTCAAGAGGATGAAGCGCTATAGCAAGGTTGCCGGGCAACGTCCATGTGGTGGTAGTCCATATAATGAAATACATATTTGAAATATCACCGTATTGCGACAGTTTGCCCTTATCGTCTTTTACTCTGAATTTTACGTATATGGATGTGCAAGGATCATCCTGGTATTCGATTTCAGCTTCAGCAAGAGCTGTTTCGTCAACGGGACACCAGTAAATGGGTTTTAGTCCTTTATAGATATATCCTTTTTTATACATTTCTCCGAAAACCTTAACTTCACGTGCTTCAAATTTCGGATCCATTGTAAGATAAGGATTATTCCAGTCGCCAAGAACACCGAGTCGGATAAACTGACTTCTTTGAATATCAACAAAATCCGAAGCGAACTGCTGGCATGCAGTTCTGAATTCCGGAATAGTCATGTTTTTTCTGTTCAGTTTATTCTTTTTAATTATTGCGCTTTCAATAGGCATTCCGTGGTTATCCCAGCCCGGAACGTATGGTGCCTTATAGCCAGATAACCATTTATACCTGTTTACAAAGTCTTTAAGAACTTTGTTCATTGCCGTTCCCATATGGATATTGCCGTTAGAAAACGGAGGACCGTCATGGAGAACGTACGCCGGTTTATCGCTATTAATCTCAAGTAGTTTTTTGTATACGTCTGATTCATTCCATGCATCGAGCATTGCAGGTTCCCTTTGAGGCAGAGAAGCTCTCATCGGGAAATCTGTAGCAGGAAGATTCAGAGTTTTATTGTAGTCCATCTTTAAACAGAAACCCCTTTATTCGTCATCTTCATCATCTTCATCATCGTCGTCATCGTCTTCGTTATATCTGCTGAAGATGCTTGTTTTTTTCTTGCCTGAGCCGAAAAGAGATTTTTTCTTTTTTTCAGATGCAAACAGCCCTTTGATCTGCTTATCGTTTGCACTTGTATCGTCTATCTCATCGTCATCGTCGTCATCAAATTCAGGTTCATCATCATACTTTTTCGTATTTCTGCGTGCTCTGGGTGTTTCAGTATGCTGATCTACATGAACGGAAGGCATAAGAATTGTAGAATCATCTGACGGAATATCAATATCGTCGTCTGAGTCTGTGTCATCTAATTCAGGTGAAGTCGTAAGATCTTCATCGTAAGAAGAATCGGACGCAGAAACATCTGAAGTTGCTACTTTAAGCATTTCAAGCGTTCCCGACTCATATTCTTCGTCATCCTTTTTGAATACAGGGATCGTTGATATGAGCTTAACATGATTTTCATAAATGGAGAGAAGTCTTGATTTGAATGATTCAACTTCGGCTGTAAGCTGGGTTTTTACCTGCTGCTGATGATCGGCTTCTTCTTTTGCAGTTTCAATAAGACGTCTGGCATAATCCTGAGCATCGGCAACAATTTTATCAGCTTTCTTCTTTGCAGCGCCCATCATGTCATCATATGATTTCTGATTGGTTACAACCGTTGATCTCATTTTGTCCTGATCATCGCGAGCCTTGTCTATCTTATCGTTCAGATAAGCAATACGCTTTGTAAGCGACTCCCTTTCTTCGATAAGGGACTCATAATCCGCAAGGATCCTGTCGAGGAATTCATCAACCTCTTCGGGCTTATATCCACCGACTTTTGTTCTTGAAAATTCCTTCATTTCAATTTCTTTTGGCGTAATCATCAAGTGCACCCCTTTAAATTATTTCAGTTATACTTTTTTACTGTTAATCTTAGCCTGTCTTTATGTGTTTTGCCTTCAATTCCACCAATTAAATATTTGCCGTAACCTCGAATCACAACCTTATCGTTTTCAAATATCTTCTGGGCGGAATTTTGGGCAGGCAACCCATTTATAAATACAAGCTTTGCTTCCACACAATCAGAAGCTTTTTCTCTGGAGAAATTACAAATAGCCGCAACAATACAGTCGACCCGGTTTGAAGTAATTATTATTGTTTTTTCTTCAAATCTTCTTTCAAACAATGCAGAAGAGCTAAGCGGGACAGCTGACACTGTGCATTTGTCTCGTCCGACATATGAAAGAGAATCTGAAATATAATCCGCAATAACATTTTTAGTAAAGACATACGCTTCTGTTGGAAACGCGATGATATCTCCGAACGAATCCCTCTCTATTCCGGTTGCCATGATCGATCCCATATAATCTCGATGGGAAATAGAACTGCTTTTATTCGTTGACGAGATCTTAAGGCACGAGATAGGAAAATCCGAAATCTCGGGTTCTGTATCGGAAAACACGGCAAGAAGTCGGTATTCAGCATTTTCGTATCCGCCGTATAACTTATAGCTGCAATTGTGAGATCTGAGTATCTTTTCAGCTGTTGCAGCTTCTGATTCAGACAGAAAATCGGAATATACTGTTTGTCCGCTTTTCTCTGATTTAATGATTAGGTCTTCAATCCTGGCATCAAGTATCGATCGGGAGGAATTCTGCATATCAGAAGTTCAATTCACTTTCGATATCATCAAATATATCGCCTGAGATATCAAGACCTCCGGGAATAATAAGAAAAGTATGAGCAGCAATTTTCTTTACCTGACCGTTCAATGCATACGCTACTCCGCTTAAAAAATCAACGAATCTGCGAGTCTCATTCGGAACATATTCCAGATTAAGAATCACGGTTTTTCTGTCAAGCAAATGATCCGCAATGTCTATGAGATCCTCTCGTTTTTCCGGCTTTGCCAGAACGAACTGTGGTTTCGGCTTGTAGCCGTCATCAGGCTCATTTTCATCCTGATAACCTTGTGAAACGGGAAGATCGTCGTCACTCATAGTATCATCGGGAAATAGTTTTTTAAAAATACCCATATCAAGCATCCTTTCGGTTTCTGTGTTTATTTAAAAAGCGTTCTTCCAACTCTGATCATATTGGAACCATGCTTAACTGCTAAAAGATAATCATCCGACATTCCCATAGACAGAGTTTGAAGTTGTGTGTTTGTGTAATTAATTGTTTTGGTTTCTAGAAACAGCGAATGCATTTTCTCAAAATAATACTCGCTTGCCCCGATAGGCATAATTGCCATTAACCCTACAACATGAATATTCGATAATGATTCACATGTATCAAGTATTGTATTTAATTCACTGACAGCTGCTCCTGTTTTAGTCGGTTCATCCGCAATGTTTACTTCAATCAATACGTCCTGCGTTTTCTCTGCCTTAACGGCTTGTTTTGAGATTTCAACAGCAACACGAACAGAGTCAACAGATTGAATCAGATCCGCAACAGCAACGGCAAATTTGACTTTGTTTGTCTGCAAATGTCCGATTAAATGTCTCTTTGCCGGTAACAAAAGAGCGTTTCTTTCACAAAGCTGCTGCACTTTATTCTCACCAATATCCTTTATGCCGCATGATATTGCTTCGTTCGCAGCCTCTATTGTCTGATATTTTGTCACTGCGACAATAGATACAGATGATGGATCGGTATATTCTGAAATATGAGCAAGAATTTCTTCGTAGTTTTGTTTAATCATTTTTTGTATAATTCATTATTTTTTTATCGGAAAGTCCTTTTCCTCCGATAATCACTTCGTCTTGTGCTTTGAGCATATATTCGGAGCTCGAAGTTTTAGGTTTAACAAGGGAATACTCGTCGGTTACAAAGAGGATTTCAACAGGTTTGAAAAGGATCCTCTGTGCAGACAGAACATAAACACCGGTAACATTGTCCACTACTCTGAGCGCATCGTTGCTTACTTTAAGCCCGGAATAGGTTTTAAGAATCATGTGCGGAGAGTGCTTTCGAATTCCGAAAAGTTCGGCAGTCATTGTTCCGCAGCGAAATCTGACTGCGTTCATATCATCTACTGATCTCGAGATATAGTCTACAAATGTGTTTACTTTTGTCGCGCCTATTTCATCAATTTCGAATTCAAGAGTAACGGATTTGCCGATGTATAAATCAGATGCGACAGATGACGGAACTTCAGCGATAAATGTCCAATATGAGTAATGTTGTATTTTTCCAACTGCATTCCCGGGTATTTCTGCCGCGGGCATCTGCATAAGAGAATTATAACCTGAAATAGTCGGTTCTTCAAAATCGGACATTTTCAGATATTCATACCCATCTACTGACGAATAAAAAAATCCTGCGGAAGGGCTGTAAAGAGCTTTCGTTGAAGAGCCCGTATCCTCATAAATATGAGATACTTCATCCTGTAAAGAATTGATTACAGACCTTATATATGATGATCCTTCTGTCTGAAGTAGTCTCTGATCGAATGCAGCCTGAACTTTTTCAAAGTCCAATGATGTCCTGTAGTAATCTTCATTTTCTTCCGAGTTAAGAAAGGAAATTACAGAGCTTTTGATGTTTTGTTCAACAGTTAAAGAATCGTACTGAGTGCTTTTCCCAATTGTTTCGGAGAGCCTGTCAAGCTGTTTGTTAAGATATGACAGCCTCTGCATTTTCTCGTCAGAAATTGTGTCTTTGTTATATGTAGCATACGCAGAATATCTCGCGATTCGAGCTCCGTCTGCGTAATTATACTTTATAAATCTGAAATCCTCATCGGCATAAAGAACAATTTCATCCCTCAGCGCTATTCCCGATATCTCAATATAATTATCAATAGATGTTTCTTCAACTATTTCCGAGAAGACCTGCTGTGTGAAGATAGATGATGAAAAAAAACTGAAAAAGAAATATGCCGCAAGTATCAAAGAAAATGCATAAAAGAGGATGTTAAAAATCGTTTTGAATCTCATGGATTATGAAAAAATATCAATGGACCTTGACGGTTGAATCGTGGAAATTGCGTGTTTGTAAACCATATTGATCTTGCCTTCCGATTCAAACAGGATCGAATAGGAATCAAACCCCCTGACAATTCCTTTTAATTGAAAGCCGTTGATAAGGTATATCGTTAAAGCAACTCTTTCCTTTCGTGCACAGTTAAGAAAAAGATCCTGTATATTTATATTTTTTGATTTGAAGCTGTCTTGTGAGATGTTTTCCTCTGTCCCGGTAACGTTGATTTCAGTTTTGTTTTCCAAGGCTTACACCCCCATATGATTTTCAATTTTTATTATAGCACATTTTTAAGAATATTTCCATATGTTTTATGCAAGAATTCAGAATTTCTTCGAAATTATTTGTATCAATATTGTGCCAAATGATACTTTTATCTCTTTTAAACCATGTTATCTGCCTTTTAGCATATCTTCTGCTCTCTTGCTTGATCTGTTCGATGGCTTCGTCAAGAGATATTTTACCGGCTAAATAGTTGTTTAATTGTCGATATCCTATTGCCTGGGCCGCAGTTGAAGATAGTTTATTGTTATTTAACGAGCGCACTTCATCAAGAAACCCCTGCTGCATCATAATATCAACGCGATTATTGATCCGTGAATAAAGATACTCACGGTCAATTGATGTAAGTCCTAATTTCAAAAACTCATATTGTGGCTGCTGTTTGGATGCCCGGTTAAATTCTTCAACAGTCTTTCCTTCGCTTCTGTAGATCTCTAAAGCTCTTGAGATTCTTTTTACATCATTGTCTTTAAGCTTTTCGTATGATTCGAGATCAATTGCGCGCAAAAGCCGTTTTAATTCGAATGATCCGTTGATATCTGCATAGTTTTTAAGAAAAGACCTGTATTCATTGTCTGCTTTTGAAGGAGATAGTTTAATGTTATCTGTAAAAGATGATATATAGAGTCCCGTTCCTCCGACAATGATCGGCAGTTTATTCCTCGATAATATGTCTTTTACGGCAACATTTATCAGATCGAGATAATCCGCCAGCGAAAACTCCTCTGAGGGATCAATAATATCGATAAGGTGGTGTTTGATTCCCTTTTTTTCTGACTTTGTAACCTTTGCTGTTCCGATATCCATTCCTCTGTAGACCTGCATAGAGTCTGCAGAAACAATTTCTCCGTTGAATCTTAGCGCGAGTTCTACTGAAAGAGATGTTTTCCCTGAGGCTGTAGGTCCTACTATAACAATAATCTTTTCCACTACCCTATCCTACGATACGTCTGAATTGTTTTTCTATTGCGGTTTTTGTCATCACGAACACTATAGGTCTTCCGTGCGGACAATACTTTAAAGAATCCCTTTTCTTTAAGTATTCGTCTATCAGTCCTTTTAATTCAAACCCGGAACTCCTTTTCCCGCTTTTAATGGCGGCTTTACATGAGATAGTGTAAAGGAATTTTTCAAGAAGTTCTTTGCCTTCAAACATTTTAAGTTTTAGCTCTTCAGCTATTTCGCTGAGCAAAACTTCTGTGTCCTCTGTCTCTATTATGCTGGGAATTTCTCTGAGTATAAGAGTTCCGTTCAAATCATCGATATCAAATCCGATTTTTTTAAGGATTTCTTTATTTTCAATCAGAACTATTCTGTCTGAATTGGAAACAGAAATGATTCTGGGTGTCAAAAGTGTTTGAACTTCGATAAATTCAGAGGATCTTAGCTTTTCAAAAATCATTCTTTCGTGTAGTGCGTGCTTATCGATAAACATTATTTCTTCTGAAAATTCTATAATGACATATGTGTTGAAAACTTCACCGATAAGCTTATACTGCGGCATATCGTCTAATGTAAGCTTGATTTCCTCTTCAGCATCGGATTTTTGAGAATGGGTATTCGTCAGATTTTGATCGTTTGATACGGAAGAAAAATCTGCAGCTTTTAAAATCTGCTCAGGATCAATATCTATATTGTTTTTTTCGACATATTCTTTTATTCTTGATAATGCTTCGAGAGGATCACTGCGCATTTGCAGCTTTTCATTATTGGCTTGTAATGAATTTGCCGAATCATAGCGTCGTGTTCTTTCATTATATGATGCGCCTTGCAAAGACGGGCGAGCTGGAGGCCTTTTATATGTTGTTATTTCCCAATTGTTAACGGTTCTTACGTTTTCTACCTCTTTAACCGAAGTTGACTCGTTATAATTTAAGGCGGGAATGTCCTTCTGACCATCCAATGAATTCTCCGGCATCTTAATCTGATATATGCCTGATTCAGAAGCCAAGGCCTCTCGGACGGCGGCAGAAACAGCAGCAGCTACGGACTTATCATTTGAAAATTTTATTTCAAGCTTCGACGGATGGACATTGACATCAATTTCTGACGAATTAATTGTCAGCAGAATGACGCAGACGGGATATCTGCCGACAAGCATGCTGTTTCTGAATGACATTTCAAATGCCTGTTGGAGAGTTTTTGATTTAACAAGACGACCGTTTACAAAAAACATTTGAAGATTTCTGTTAGGTCTTGTTGCAAGAGGTCTTCCGATATAACCGCTGACACTAATTGCAGAATCTGAATATTCCAGCGGTATCATATCTTTCGCAAGTTCTGACCCGAAGACAGAATATATAACGTTTTTAAGATTGCCGTTAGGCGCTGTAAAGAAACGTTGAACGCCATTAATAATATAAGAAAAAGCAATATTTGTATGAGACAGTGCGAGCTTTTCGATCAGTCCGCTTATAGCAGATCGTTCGGATTGTTCCGACTTCATAAACTTAAGTCTTGCAGGCGTATTATAAAATAGATCTCTGATCTCGATTGTTGTTCCGTCTGATGCTCCTATCTCTGCCTCATCGGTTATAGACCCGCCTTCAATCGTAATACAGTAGCCGGAAACAGAGTCCGGTTCCTTAGTTTTGAGATAAACTTTTGATACTGCAGATATAGCTGCAAGAGCTTCTCCTCTGAAACCGAGGGTATTAATGGAATACAGATCAGCGCGTGAAGATATCTTGCTTGTTGCATGCTTTTGAAATGCAGTTTTTGCATCTTCAGGCGACATTCCGCAACCATCGTCTGTAACACGGATGTATTCCAGTCCACCGCCGATGATTTCAACCGTTATTTTAGTGGCACCTGCATCAATAGAGTTTTCAACAAGTTCTTTCACTACAGATGCCGGTCTTTCAACAACTTCACCTGCAGCAATCAGATCTGATATATCGTTCCCGAGGATTTTGATTCTATTCATTCTGCTTCCTTTGCTTTTTGAGACAGATCATAAAGCAGATTAAGAGCTTCAACAGGAGTGATCACTGTTGCATCTGTTTTGATAAGCCTGTCTATAATCTCTTCATGAAGTGTATTCTTTAAAGAAATCTGATCGTCGAAATTTGAATTAACAACATTATTATTTAACGATGCTTTGCCGTTTTCGAGTTCGGCGAGAATCTCCTCCGCTCTTTTGATGATGTCATCTGGAACACCGGCAAGGCGTGCAACATCGATGCCGTAGCTGTCGTCTGTTCCGCCTCTGACGATCTTCCTAAGAAATATAATGTCCTTACCGCGTTTTTTTGCTGCGATGCTGTAATTTTTAATGCCGTCATAATGGCCTTCAAGCGCGGTGAGTTCATGATAATGAGTTGCAAAAAGAGAGCGTGCCTTTATTTTATTCGATACATTCTCAAGAACAGCCTGGGCAATGCTCATTCCGTCAAACGTACTTGTTCCACGGCCTATTTCATCAAATATCAGCAGACTTCTTTTCGTTGCATTTTTAACGATATAGGCAACTTCATTCATTTCCATCATAAAAGTCGACTGCCCCGAGACAAGGTCGTCACTTGCGCCAACACGAGTGAAAATCTTATCAACGATACCTATTTGAGCGGAATATGCCGGAACAAAACATCCGATCTGCGCCATTAAAACTATCAGGGCCACCTGTCTCATGTATGTCGATTTTCCCGCCATATTCGGACCGGTAATGACAGCCATTCTGTCTGTTGAAGTATTAAGGAATGTATCGTTAGGAATAAATAGCTCTGATTTCATCAATGATTCAACAACAGGATGACGACCGTTTTTTATTGAGATAGTATCAGAAAGATCTATGTCCGGCTGTACATAACCGTTTTTTGCGGATACGTTTGCAAAAGAAACGAGCATATCGAGATATCCGATAGCGTTTGCCGTTTCTTTAATTGGAATAAGGTATTTACCTACGAATTCAACGATTTGTCTGTAAAGCTCGTTCTCAAGTGCAACCAGTTTGTCGCTTGCGGACAAAAGATCTTCTTCTATTCGTTTAAGTTCCGGAGTGATATATCTTTCGGCGTTTACAAGCGTCTGTTTTCTTATATAATCCTCGGGAACCTGGTTCAGGAAAGAATTGGTAACCTCAATATAGTAACCGAATACTTTATTGAAGCCTATCCTCATATTTTTTATGCCGGTTCTTTCTTTTTCCTGTTGCTCGACTCTTGCAAGAACGCCTTTTGCATCTGTTTGCAGTATCCGAAGCCTGTCAGCTTCATCGTTATAGCCGTTCTTTATAAATCCTCCTTCTCTGATAAGGACTGGAGGGTCGTCAATGATTGCTTTACCGATCAGTTCGCAAATTTCAGGTAACGGGTTTAAACTGCTGTTTATTTCTTTAAGAACTGCCGATTTGAATGGGGCTAACAATTCCTTAATGGCGTTTACCATTGAAAGCGACGAAGCAAGAGCAACGAGATCTCTGGGATTTATTGTGCCGTAGACGACTTTTGTTGTCAGTCTTTCTATGTCGCGTATGTCCTTCAGAACGGAAGATAATCTGTCTCTTGTCATATTATCTTCATACAGCATCTTGACGGCATTTTGCCTGTTGACAATTGCTGCTGCGTTAGCAAGAGGCCTTTCGAGGCTTTTGCGCAAAAAGCGGGCGCCCATTGCGGTACATGTTGTATCAAGAACACCGAGAAGAGATCCGCGCTTTTCTTTCGTTCTCATATTCTCGGTAATTTCAAGATTTCTCCATGTTGACGAATCTATTTCTATGTATTCTTTTTTAGAATCTATAGATATTTTATTCAGGTGCCTGAGATCGCAAAGCTGTGTTTCATATAAATAACACAGCAAAAAACCGAAGTTTGTTACTGCAAGATCATTATCAGCAGGAAAGACACTTATTTTATCTCCAAGATGTGATACGACCTTATTCCTGTAAATTGAAATATCTTTTGATATATTGTCATCCGATGCTTCCGAAACACGGCAGTCTGCAGAGTTTTTAATAAACGATGCGATTGATTCATTTTTCAGAAGCGATGACGGTAAATAGATTTCATTAGGACTGAATTTAAACAGATCGCTGTAGATACTCGTATCCGTATATGAATAATTGTCAGAAATAATTACATCTCCTGTAGACAGATCTGCAAAGCACAGAGATATCTTTCTTTCCATCTCAAATGCAGAGACAATATACCTGTTTTTTGATGAATCTAGCATGTCAGGATCCGTAACTGTTCCAGGGGTGATTGTTCTTGTAACTTCCCTGCCTGAAACTTCATTTGTTTCCGGATCTTTATTTTGTTCGCATATGGATACCTTATATCCCTTTGCGATCAGTCGTGCAATGTATCCGTCAACACTGTGATACGGAACGCCGCACATCGGCGCCCTTTTATCCAGACCGCAGTCTCGTCCGGTCAGCGTGATATCGAGTTCTTTAGATGCAACGATTGCGTCATCAAAAAACATCTCATAAAAATCGCCGAGCCTGTAAAGAAGGATGGAATCCTTGTATTTATCCTTAACCGTCAGATACTGCTTCATCATGGGCGATAATGAACCCGCCATTTTTAATTGTTCCTTTCCGGCGATTTAAAATGAATCAGTGACAGCCGCCTCCGCACGTTGCGCAATGAGATTTATCGCAAGATCCTGTTTCTCCTGTGATTTGATAGCTTATGATCGAGTAAACATTATTGACCATATTTTCAAATGCTTCTTTAGAAGAATTGAACTCTGCCATAAGGGGATTTGCCATCGCGGTTCTGTATGCCTCACGCATGTCGTTCTGAAGACGTTCGAATTTTGCTTCGTCTTTATCTTCTTTTTCCATTTCGTTCATAACAGCCATTTTGCGGAGGTTGAATTCCCCTATCTGCATCTGAAGCTCAGAATCATTCTCATATCTTGCTCTTACTTCTTCATACTTTTTGAATTCCTCGCTGTCTTTGAGCATTTGGCCGATTTTTTTTGCAAGTTCAACAATTTCGTTCATTTTTTTATCTCCTGAAAAATTATTTTATTTATTTATCGCCTGACCGAAAATTGCCCAGTTAAGAGCCATATCGATCTTAATATCTATAAATTCGCCCGGCATTGCGCCGCATGACGGGAAATTAACAATTATGTTTCCGTCGGTACGTCCTGTTTGCAGGGTATTGTCGTTTCCCATAGATCCATCAACAAGTATTTTAACTGTTTTCCCGATGTAATTACTGTTGAATTGAGTGGCTTTAAAGTTTTGCAACGCGCAAAGTCTGTCAAAACGTTCATGTTTGACAGATTCATCAATCTGCAGCATGCTCGCAGCCGGCGTTCCGGATCTGACAGAATAGATAAATGTGTAAAGTCCCTGAAAACCGACTTTGTCAACAAGAGAAACGGTTTCGTTGAAATCATCATCTGTTTCAGACGGGAACCCCACTATTACATCACTTGTTAAAACAAGATCCGGAATAACGCTTCTGGCGTATCCTATAAGATCCAGGTATTGTTCTCTTGTGTATCTTCTGTTCATAAGAGATAATATCCTGTTGCTTCCGGATTGAAATGGAAGATGCAGATGTTTGCAGATCTTAGGGCATTCGGCAACAGTATCTATTAGTTCTTTTGTTGCGTCTTTCGGATGAGACGTCATAAAACGGATCCGAAAATCACCGTCGATATCATTTATCATGCGTAATAGTTTTGCAAAATTCCAGTTGCTATCGGTGTCATTGCAATAAGAGTTTACGTTTTGCCCTAGTAAAGTAATATCTTTATAACCTTCAGAGATCAGTGATGAGACCTCTTCAATAACTTTTTCAGGTGGTCTAGACCTTTCTCTGCCTCTGACATACGGGACTATACAGTAAGAGCAAAAATTATTGCATCCATACATTACTGAAACCCATGCTTTATAACTGCTTGCCCTTTGGACTGGAATATCTTCAACAATTGAGCCTTTTTCTTTTTTTACATCGAAAATTCGTTCATGGCATGTAATGCAATTGTAAAGATTCTCTGGAAATCTTCCGATCGCCTGAGGTCCGAAGACGAGATCTACGTGCTTATATTTTTTACTCAGCTCCGAGGCGATCTCTTCTCGCTGCATCATACAACCGCAGAACGCAACAATCACGTCGGGCCTTTCGCGCTTAATACCCACAAGCGATCCAATCGTACCGAAAACACGCTGCTCAGCATGTTCGCGGACAGCACACGTATTATAGAGGATTACGTCTGCTTCCTCCCGGTTTTCTGTCTTTTCGTATCCCATGTCGGAAAGCATGCCGTTAATCTTTTCGGTATCGCTCTCGTTCTGCTGGCAACCGAAGGTATGTGTGAAATACATCGGGCGTTTGCCGTTTTTCAATAAATATGAATATGTTATTCCGCGAACTTTGTCGCAATATTCCCTTTGTGAAGAATATAAGATCAGGTCGTTTTTCATACTCTATTCCTATCATATTTATACATTCTATATTATAATACATTTTTTGTAATTTGTAAAGCATTACGGTGAAATTTAATAGAAAAAATAAATATTTTTAAATCTGACCTTTACAAAAACATTATTTCATGGTATAATGAGTTATCTAAAGCGTATGGAGGGTCATTATGTTCAGAAAAAAGCATGATGTTGATTGTTTATATTGCAAGTACGGATATGTTTTATATAATGAAACCGACTGTTTATGCGATAAATACGGATTCATACAAAGAAAGAACAAGTGTTCAAAATTTACTTATGAGCCGTTGAAACGAATCCCCTCCCCACCCGCTTCTACTCCGGAATTCAATGAAAATGATTTCAAACTGGAATGAAAGGAATTAAGTTATGAATACACCCCTGACGCTCAATGAGAGATTTACCCAAAAGTTTGTATCGTCGCACGAATTTACCGCACTTCAGCCGTTTGTTTCCGCTGCAGACACCCTGATCAGAGAAAAATCAGGTCTTGGAAACGGATTTCTCGGATGGGTAAGGCTTCCCGAGAACTACGACAAAGAAGAATTTGCAAGAGTTAAAAGGACCGCTGAAAAAATAAGGAACGACAGTGACGTATTGGTAGTTATCGGTATTGGCGGTTCGTATCTCGGTTCAAGAGCCGTTATAGAGTTCTGTCAGCCTGTTTTTGGGACATCGGATAATAAATCTCCTGAAATTCTCTTCCTCGGCAACAATCTGAGCCCTTCACACATGGTCGAGGTCCTGAACAAGTGTAAAGGTAAAAGAATTTCCGTCAATGTTATTTCAAAGTCGGGAACCACCACGGAACCTGCGCTCGCTTTCAGGGTAATGAAGGACTTACTTGAAAAGGAATATGGTGAGGATGCAAAATATCGTATTTATGCAACTACCGATAAAGCAAAGGGAACATTAAAAAAACTATCAGACGAAAAAGGCTATGAAACCTTTGTTATACCCGATGATATAGGTGGCAGATATTCTGTTCTTACTCCTGTCGGCCTTCTTCCGATTGCCGTTGCAGGAATCGATATAAATGCTTTGATGGCGGGCGCTTTCAGCGCGATGAATGATTTTAACACAGATGATTTAGGTAAAAATGCAGCATACAGATACGCTGCGTTGAGAACTATTTTCAGCAGAAAAGGAAAAACCTCTGAAATAACCGTTGGTTATGAGCCGTTTATAGCTTCATTCTGTGAGTGGATCAAGCAACTTCACGGAGAAAGTGAAGGAAAAGACAATAAGGGACTTTTCCCTGCAAGCATGATCTTTTCCACAGATCTTCATTCTCTCGGCCAATACGTTCAGCAGGGACAGAGAAATCTCTTCGAGACAGTCCTGTGGATCAATAATCCTAAAACAGATATGAGCATACTTTCCGATCCGAACAATCTTGACGGACTGAACTTCCTATCAGATAAAACTTTGAATGAAATCAACAGAAACGCTTTCATGGGAACTGTTCTGGCTCACGTTGAGGGCGGGGTTCCAAATATCCTGCTCGAACTGAATGATGCATCCCCCTATTCTCTCGGCTATCTTATTTATTTTTACGAGAAAGCTTGTGCCCTTGCCGGATATCTTAACGGCGTAAATCCTTTTGATCAGCCCGGAGTAGAATCTTATAAAAAGAATATGTTTGCGCTTTTAGGCAAGCCCGGCTATGAGGATATGAGAGCGGAGCTCGAAGCTAAACTGAAATAAAAGCATAAAATGATTGGAAAATTATTTTTTGACTGTATTTTCACTTGCTTTATCCGGAAAAATATGTTATAATACAATAAAAGGAGTGTGTTGCGATATGATAAAAGTGATTATGGGACTTAAAGGTATGGGAAAAACGAAGGCCCTTATTGAAAATGTCAACAGTTCCGTAAACGAAGAACACGGAAACGTTATCTGCATAGAAAAAGACCATAAGCTCAGATACGACATCAGTTATAAGGCACGTCTTATCAGCGCCAACGAATATGAAATAGACGGTTTTGACAAGTTTTACGGTTTTATTTGCGGTCTGATTGCCGGCAACTATGATATTACGGCTATTTATGTCGATTCGATTCTTAAAATATGCGGCGAGGATATGGAAGAGTTTTATAATTTCCTTAAAAAGATCGAAAAGCTTACTGAAAACATAAAAGTATTTATGACAGCAAGTTACGACATCGAAAAAGTTCCTGAAAATCTTCGCGAATATATCCACCATCACGAATAATCATACTTAGTATTAATAAATATCCACCCGCAATGCGGGTGGATATTTATTTATTTGTTTCTGAGTTTTATTTTAAAATAGATCCTTTTAGCAATCGGAAGAGCTTTTGATAATATCCAATACCTGAATTTCTTTACTGGCAGTTCAAATTCTCCTGCATATTCAACAACAGTCGGATTAAACTTCATTTTGAAGTCTGACAGACTGTCGTTTAGATCCCCGTTTATTCCTAAAAGGCTGAAAACTTTACATCCTTTATTCCTGAAAAATCTCATCGCTTCAAAGCGAAGCTGATTTGTTGTTCTGAACCGCGGGAATATTGAATTGTCAAACCCGCTGTAAAGGAGATAAGCAGTTGAGTTCGATTTTACCGTAAGCAATGCTGATACGGTTATTATGTTTCCGCGGTCTTTTTGCAGCGTTTCTGCTTCTTCAAGATCCTTTTCTGCTTGAGTAATCGTGTCGCTGTCACCGTTTTTAATTTGCTCTTTTAAAAATAATATCAGTTTTTCAAGATTTATTTTTGCAAAAAAGTAAACGTTATCAGGACCGAACGCATCGTTAATTCTTCTGAAGTAAGCTTCGTCTCTTAGGATTATGTGTTGCCTTTCTTCAGTATGTTTGGATATATTGCAAAATCTGTTTACCGCATTCTCTCCAAAGTCATACTCAAAGAAAATGCCCCTGCTGTCTGTGTATTTGCCAATAAACTTTCTTATTTTTTTATCAAAGGTTTTGGCAAGCGCTTCATCGGATAATGGGACCCCTGATGAATCGACAAGAGAAATCTCTGCATTGTAGCGCGGTTGCGTATAGGTGTGAAAATCCTTGTCGTACCCCATGTGAATGAAGCCGAGATTTTGCAAAACAGACATTTTTTGTTTGCCATATTGATCGATGAGCACTGTATTATCGTGATATGTTGAAAGAGTTATTTCAGGGTCGATCCTGATCATGCATGCCCCGATCTTTTTTGCATAAGCAAGGACTCCTTTGGTGATCTCATTAACAACTTCACCGTCTGAATAATCAGCGATAAACCCTCTTGGTGAATAGATTATTTTTAAACCAGGAGCGAATTTTCTTATAAGCAGCAACGCTCCCGCAACAGGTTTATCATCAGAATAAACAAGACAAAGAGTACTTTTCCAGTCGATTTTTATTTTTGCCCACATTGGCGTTTGGGTTATATTGTAGTTGCTTTGGGTTGAAAGCCATGCCATATATTCTTTTTCAGATACATTGGCAGCAAATCTGTAAATCATAGTTCAAATCCTATATATTGCATAAAATTTCAAATAGTTTGTTTGTTGACAGATATTCGGGTAATCCGAGAAGTTTTTTGAGTTCGAGTCTTTTTTTGCTGCTGTCTTCACGTCCGTAAAGCCCTGTTTCATAAAACAGGCTTTTATTGATTCGTTTTTTTTCAGCGTTGTTTTCCGTAAAAACGCCGGCTTGTTTCAAGGCATCGATTATTATCGTGTCAGTCATTCCCTCAACGCCTAATAGTCCGTCTTTAGACGGTTCTCTTTTTCGTCTTTCCACGCCGGGAATATCAGGAATATAAGCGTTTTTAACATATTTCGCGTCAACGAAAGATAAAATCTTGTTACGGATAAGGAATCCTGCCCTGTCACTGTCTGTAAGTATGACCAGTCCCCTCTTTTCAGAGAGAATTCTGATAGTGTTCATAAGATCAGGGTCTTTGAAAATACGAAATCCGCCGGTTTCAAGAACGATTGTATCAATACATCGTTTTACTGCTGCAGAATCGTATTTCCCTTCAACAACTATTATCTCATTTATTTTAATCATAATAACTCAATTAAAGTCATAATAAGCTCTGATAACATAGCACCGGTGTCTGAAGATGTCGTTTTGGAATTCATATCGGTTTCGAGACAGATGTTAAGCATTTTTTCCAGCAATTCAGCTCGTTTTGCCTTTACTCTTGCAATATTCTTCTTTACAGGATATTCCTTCTGACCAAGTTCCGAAGCAATTTCAGGTGCAGACAGTCCTGAGTCGAGCAATAGTTTAGTTTTATACAACGTTGTAACGGATGAATATATTGATGCCATGATCAACATCTCGTTGGTTCGCATATCAGAAAGCGTTTTCAATATGGAAAATGCTTTTCCCGGATTTTTATCAAAAACAGCGTTGGTCAGCTCATAAGTTTTAGCGTCGATCGTTTTAACGGTGATCCGGTCTATAGCATCGGCAGTAATCGTATCATCGCAATATGCAGATAATTTTTCTATTTCATTCAATAAAGAATACATTTCTGTCGATGTGGATGAAATGAAATATGTTAACGTATGCGAATCTATCGATTTATTTCGCTTGCGAAACTGCTGTGATACCCATTTATACAATGTTTGAGGATCAAGGGGAGCGATATCTACCCATAATCCATGATCTGAGACAGCTTTTTTCAGTTGTTTTGCAGTGTCCGTTTTCAAGTCGATCGACTCTGTGATCTGATAAACAATAATTACGGTGCTGTCTTCAATTTCATCAGAGTGATTGATCAGCCATTCTGTTATCTCGTCTGACAGTTTAAGATCTTTAATAATTACTGCTTTATATTCGGAAAAAATCGGGAAAGAAGAGATTTCATCTGTAAAATCAGGCAGTTCAATCTCGTTGCTGTCTTTTATAATACAGTCCGGATGATCGGTTGCATCGCCGAACAGTGCTTTTTTCAGTTCGTTGAAATAATAATGCTGAAGATATGCCTCTTCACCGCAAAGATAGTATATACGATGAAAATTATGTGTTTCTATATCGCTTTTAAGGAGTTGTAGACTCATTTTTACTCCGATCGATTATTGTTATTTCCCGTACTGTACTTTAAAAGTTGTTCCGTCCGTAATTACTTCTATCGTTCCGTACTCAAGCGTTGTCATAATTTGACTTCCCGCCTTACTTATTCGTTCCATTGCCTCTTTGGTCGGATGCCCGAAAGAGTTTTTACCTACTGATATAACCGAAAGGCTCGGTGTAACTGTATCAAGAAAGAGAGCGGAACTTGAAAATTTTGAACCATGGTGAGGAACGCTTAATATATCGCAGTCAAGAAAGCTGCCATACTTTTCAACGAGAAAGCTTTCGGATATTTCCGTAAGGTCTCCCGGAAAAATCGCCTTGAATTTTCCTCCGATATCTGCTACGACGGCAAGACAGTTATCGTTTTGATCGATATTTTCCTCGTTAAGATGTTTTGTTAAAACACAAAGATACATATTCCCGAGTTTTCTTGTATCATCGTTGCTGATTTCCAAAACTTCAGTTCCTGCTTTATCGGCTGCTTCTATCAAATCTATATAAATTGCAGGGTCACCTTCGGTGAATGGAATAATGACTTCTGAAACATTCCATTCATCCAAAAGTGTATTCAGCGCATTGCAGTGATCCGAATGCAGATGGGATACGATTATAGTGCTGATATTTTTAATGCTTTTGGAATGCAAATAATTATTAATTGCATACGATGTATCCTTTGATCCGCCGCAATCGATGATTACCGCGCTGTTTCCATAGCTTACTACGGAACTCATTCCCTGTCCGACGTCAATATAGGCTATATGATATAGTCCGTCATCAGGATCGAATATTGCCTTGACTGCGGTGCCTCCAAACAGTGCAATAATAAATGTAATTGCAAAAACAGCTGCAGAGTAAGCAATATATTTTTTCTTTTTCTTCTTTGAAGGTTTGTTTTTTAAATAGTAAATTACAGCAACGGCAAGCGCGATGAGAAAACAAACCAATATTGTTGCTAATGTTATTTCTGTTTTTGCTAAAGCAGTGTCGGCAAACAAAGATGATACAGTCATTATTGTCTTAACTCCTAAAGTCGCCAATTGAGCGAATAACATCGTAATCGGTGCGCAGAAAGGAATGAATGAAAATAATATCATGATTATAGCTAGAATATAAACAACGGTGACAAGCTGAAGAACTATAAGGTTTGCAAATACCCCTAAAATTGTTGTATTTGAAAAGAAAACTTCCGAAATAATAACGGTAAATGACGTCGCTGCTATTGACAGAGATAAAACACCAATCAAATATCCTGCAGGTTTTGAGACAATATGCCCTGTTTGAATAAATAAACCCGTTATGATTTCTCTTCTTAAACTTTCGCCTAACAATAAGATTCCGAACGTTGCAAAAAAAGTAAGAAGAAGAGACGGAGAAAAAGCGGAAAAGGGAGATATTATTAGAATCAGGGTTAAAACAAGTCCCAGCAGATTTAAAGAATCTGCCTTGCGCATAAACGATTTTCCTATAAGTGCAACAGACGCCATAAACACTGCTCGTATTGCGGATACGGAAAAACCGGTAATGCCGAGAAGAATCAGTAATATGGGAACAGAAACAAGAAGTTTAATAATTGATTTTCTTCCGCCGAAAAATGAAACAATATATCCTATAAAGATCGCGACGATGGATACATGTAATCCAGATACAGCACAGATGTGATATACGCCGGCAGACTGCAAAACAGTTTTTTCTTCATAACTCAGTCCGGATTTGTCCCCCAGAATCAAAGCGTGAATCAGCCCGTATGCCTTACCTGCTTCAATGCCTATGTGTTTGCTTATTTCATGTCTTAAAATGTAAAACAATCTGTTTAGGGTAAAAGTATTGCTACCGACTACAACAATCCTTCCGGAAGGTTCTCCTGAAAGATTAACGTTTATTGAACGGTAATATGTTCTGTTTTTTTGATTTACTGATTTGGAAATCTTTGCTATTATGGTGTCGTTTGGCATTACAGATAGCTTTTCAGGAGTTTTGAGGGAGATTACTGCGCCCGTTTCTTTGCAAACGACATTCGTCAGATATCCGTTATACGTTTTAATGTTGATAGAATCTGATACAGTATAAAGCGAATTACCTGAGGCAATACAATGTTTAGACTTTTCACGGTATGTATTATTCGCAAAAGTCCATATCAGGATACCTGCAATCACGCAAGATATAACGGCAATAAGGCAACGTTTTACGTTCTTGTTTATTCTTATTCCCGGAATCAACGACAAAAACAATAATCCGCCGACAATTGCAGATAAAATTGACGCAAAATAAAGTAATCCTTTTTCATAGCCGAAATACCATGCGGTTTCGCATAGAATAATAGAAATCAGCAGAGAAAAACCGGATAAAAGAAACGGGCGTTTCATATTATTGTTTAAGTGTGACGATCGTTACGCCTGTTTCCCCTTCTCCATAGAGACCAAGTCTGAACTCTGCAACAAGGGGGTGCTTTCTTAATTTTTCATGTACTGCAGCTCTAAGCGCACCTGTTCCCTTGCCGTGAATTATGCTTACGGTATTCAGATTTGCCATTGCTGCGTTGTTTAGAAGCTCATCGATTAAACCGTCTGCTTCGTCTCCTGTCATACCGCGAATATCGATCTCATTTTTCGCGCTTCTGCTACCACGCTCAAGTTTAAGAATATGAGTAGTATCATGTTCCTTTTTTATGTCTTCATTAAGCTCAAGATCGCTTATGTTGATTCTTGTTTTTATTGATCCTGAAGAAACAAGAACATTCCCTTTCTTGTCTGGTGCCTCAATAACTATTCCGGGTTTGTTTATGCTGAAAATAATTATATTGTCCCCTACTTTAAGCGGCCTGGGAAGCGGTTTCTTAACACGTTTTGATTCAGTTTGCGTTTCTTTTTCAAGCTTATCGGTCATTTGCAATATTTCATTCTTAGTTTGACTGATTCGTGCCTTAAAATCCGATCTTTCCTTTTCTTTTCGCAGTTCGTCTATCTGTCTGAGCATATAATCGATATCTCGTTTTGTTTTTTCAAGAAGATCAGCAGCTTTAGCCTTCTGTTTTGCAATTTCTTTTTCAGCTTCCTCTTGTTTTTTACGCAAAAGTTCCTCTGTATCCCTCAGCTTTTTTTCTTCTTCTTTTCTTAATTCGTATGCCCTTTCGGAATCGATCTCAATGCTTTTTCTCTTTGATTCAAGATCAGCAAGGATGTTATCTACCTTGATGGTTTCATGATTCAGTTTCTCTGTTGCAGCATCAATAATACTGTTACTGATACCGAGCTTTGAAGCGATGGCGAATGCATTTGATTTGCCCGGTAAACCTATTAACAGACGGTACGTCGGCATAAGAGTGGAAACATCGAATTCGCAGCATGCATTTTCAACACCTGCAGTTTGTATCGCATATGTTTTTAACTCAGCATAATGAGTGGTGCACATGAGCTTTGCGCCTTTTTTTCCAATTGTTTCTATTATGGCAATTGCAAGCGCTGCACCTTCGGCAGGATCAGTTCCTGATCCGAGTTCGTCAAGTAAAACAAGAGATGATTCTGTAACACTGTCAAGTATGCTGACAATATTTCTCATATGAGACGAAAAAGTGGATAAATTCTGCTCTATAGACTGCTCATCGCCTATATCGGCAAATATAGAATCAAAAAAAGGAACGACAGCCCCGTCGTTTGCGGGAATAAACAGACCTGCCTTAGCCATCAGGGAAATAAGACCGGTCGTTTTGAGAGTAACCGTTTTACCTCCGGTATTAGGACCTGTTATTATAAGCGCATTAAAATCTTTTCCGAGCTCGAAAGAGATCGGAACAACTTTATTTTTGTCTATAAGAGGATGCCTTGCATTGACAAGTTTAATATATCCTTCTTTTTTGATAATTGGTTTGACGGCTTTTATCTCATTAGAAAATCTTGCTTTTGCAAATGTAAAGTCGAAAAATGCGGAAATCTCAAAATTACGGATTATTAAATTGCAAAGATTTCCTATCTCTGCAGAAAAGTCTGAAAGTATACGTTCGATCTCTTTTGCTTCATCTGCTGCAAGAATGGAAAGCTCGTTGTTTGCAGCCACAACCTGAACAGGTTCAATAAACAGCGTAGCACCCGATGATGAAACGTCGTGAACCAGCCCGTTGATTTCATTTTTATACTCGGATTTAACCGGAAGAACAAACCTGTCGTTTCTTATTGTAATAATAGTATCCTGAAGATGTTTCTGATGTGCAGGAGAATGTATCAGCCCGTCAAGTATACTTCTTATCCGTGCTCGTGCGTTAGCCTTTTTTCTTCTTATGTCACGAAGAGTCGAACTTGCCGTATCAGCGACCTCTTCTTCTGAAAGGAATGATGTTGATATTCTGTCTTCCAGATATTTATTGATATAGAGTTCGCTAACAATGTCTGCAAAAGGAGTGTTTTCGGTTCTGTTTTCAAAAAACTCTTCAACACCTCTTGCACACCTGAGGATCAATCCGACGTTAATGATTTCTTTTATAGACAAAACAGAGCCCGTAGACGCTCGTTTACATGATTGGGTAATATCGTTTATTCCCTCAAAATTCGGTGCTCCAAAGCGTGCAAGAAATATAACGGCAGATTCTGTTTCATCTAGCGATCTGCTTGCGGTATCAAAATCAGGATACGGTTCAAGATCTTCGCACATTTTTTTCCCGGGTTCGGAAATTGCGTGCTGCATTAATTTTTCTTTTATTTTATCAAATTCAAGAATTGAGATACTGTTCATTTTTTTTATTTCCTTGATACAAGGTTTCTGTATACGTGGAGCGATTTTAAGTCCGCTTCAAGCTTATACTTCATATATTCTTCAGAAAAATCTATTAATGAATTAAGAGATTTTTCATTCATTTTGAAAGCATATCTCTTAACCCCGCGGGCTGTCATTATATGCTTAATTGCGGCGAACATTGATTTGTCAATGAAATGCAAAGAATCAGGCGACAGTTTCAATGCGCACCTTTCACAAATAAACCCTTCATCAAAATGCCAATAGAGCGGTTCTTTGTCGCAGGAAGAACATGAATCAGGATCAGGCATCAAGCCGGATAATTGAAGAAATGCTATCTCAAAAACGAGTTTAATTATTCTGAAGTCAAGATTTTTGACCTTTCTTCCTGTCAGCAGATATAAAGAATTCAGTAACAGGCTAAGGTATTCACCGGGATTATCTATATTTTCCGGAACAAACGTTGATACTTCACATAAATATTCTCCGGCAGCCATTTCATTGGGAGACAGACGGAGTTCCGGGAAAAGATCTATCAGTTTTGATCCGGAATAGACCATCATTCCGTGCCCTCTTGACAACAATTCATATTCAGAATAAGCAAATGGTTGACAATATGAATCGTTTTTATTCTGTTTTGAGGATTTTTTCGCGAAAATAATGACTTTTCCTTTTTCAGCTGTCAGAAGCTGCAACAGAGTGTCATTTTCAGCATAAGGAATGACTTTCAATAAAATACCGTGTAATCGAACAAGCTCCCTGCCCATATTCAGAAGCCCAGATTATTCAGAATGCTATCATCGTCACGCCAGTTTTCACGGACCTTTACAAAACACTGTAAAAAGACTTTTTCACCGAACATTTCTTCAAGATCCTGTCGTGCGGCGGAAACACAGCGTTTAAGCATATCGCCGTTTTTACCGATAATAATGGCTTTATGTGCGCTCTTTTCGCAGATGATATCAACGCTGATATTGCTGATAGGTTCACCGCTGTTTGTTTTTGCAGATTTGAATTCAACTATATCAACGGCGATACCGTGCGGTATCTCGTCTCTGAGATTTAAAAGAAATTTTTCACGGATTATTTCGGAGGCAAGCTCGCGCATCGTCATAGAAGTTGCGATGTCATCCGGAAAAATCTGTTCTCCCTCGATACCGTATTGTTTTATCTCATTAAAGACAATGTCTACTCCATCCCCTGTTTTTGCAGAGATCGGGATAACAGAGTCAAATTGCATTAAATCTGAATAACGGGATATAACAGAAAATAGGGCATCTTTTTCAACTGTGTCGATCTTATTTATAATCAAAATCGCAGGAATACTCATGTTTTTGATTCTTTCGCAGATATTAATTTCCGATTTACCCGGATTCCTTGGCTCAACAACAAGCAATACGGCATCTACGTCCTCCAACGCTCCCGTTGCAGCTTTGATCATATGCCCGTCAAGCTTGTTTTTGGGTGTGTGTATGCCCGGAGTATCGTAAAAAATTATCTGTCTCTCTGAATCTGTAAAAATACCCGTAATACGTCCGCGTGTCGTTTGCGGTTTATCTGAAACGATGGCTATTTTTTCTCCGATAAGAGCATTCATCAGTGTGCTTTTTCCTACGTTAGCTCTTCCGATAAGCGCTATATGAGATATAATCATTTTTTTAATCCTTTTTTTCAGATCTGTTATGTTTATCTTTTTTACCGCCCTTAATAAAAATAAATGAAGGGAACAATGTTAATGCTATGATGATTATCCATGGAGGTGTAAATGCAATTTTTAGCGCATTTAAAAGCTTGTCTTTCTCTGAAAACAGACAAATGGCTACAATAACTGTTATAATTGATGCAAAAAGTACCGCAGCAGCCGCAAGATCTTTTGCAGAACGCGCATTGGGATTTTGTTCTCTTATTTTTATATCAACGGTGTTTTCAATTGCGGTATTTATGATTTCAAGAGCGGGGATCATGCAGAATGTCAGCCATAGTATTGCCCATTGAGTCCCGTTTAGTCCGTAAAACAAGGCAAAGATCGTTACATACATTATTGCAACAAGCTGAATTCTGAAGCTTCTCTCTTCTCTTATAGTCTTTAATAATCCTCTGAATGCATAATAGAAGCTTTTTAAAAGGGATTTGATAAAACTCATCAACAATCCTCCGTGAACAAAACATTTCAGTCTTGCGCCATTTTTAAGATTTCATCCTGCTTTGAGAACATATTCTTTTCTTCGCGTTTGTTTCTATGATCCAGTCCAAGCAAATGAAGCATAGAATGAGCTGTCAACAGTTCAAGTTCTTTGCGAGGTCCGTGGCCGGGATAAGCTTGTTTATATGCAATTTCTACGCAGATCGCCATATCTCCGAGAAAAAGCCTTTCATTTTTTTTCAGCAACGGTTCCGTTTGAAAATCATATTCTCCCGATGGAAACGAAAGAACGTCTGTTACCTCATCAATCCCTCTGAAATCTCTGTTAAGGGTTTGTATCTCCTCAGGAGAAACAAGCTTGATGCTGACTTCACAAGGGAAAGATATATTCATATAATCAAGCGCGTTTATCACGGTACGGCGTAATGCAGCAAGTGTTTTTGCGCTGACAGGACGATCTGTCTGCGAATTGTCGATATATGTTCGCGTTTTCATTGATTTTTACCGGTTTTCTTTAAAATAAACTTTTTCTTTGCTAATTTTAATTTCTCTTTTGACTGACGGCTTGCTTCTGCTGCTTCATATGCTTTTATGATCTGCTGAACAAGACGGTGTCTGACAACATCTTTATATGTTAATGTGCATATGGCGATATCGTCGATGTTTTTAAGGATTCTCTGCGCTTCCTTAAGACCGCTTTTTTTGTCGGTTGGAAGGTCAATTTGTGTTATATCGCCGGTTATAATTATTTTGGAATTGAAACCAAGTCTTGTGAGGAACATCTTCATTTGTTCCCCCGTCGTGTTCTGCGCCTCATCAAGTATAATAAAACTGTCGTCAAGTGTTCGTCCGCGCATGTATGCCAACGGTGCGATCTCTATAACGTTTTTTTCCATATACCTCTGAAATGTTTCTATTCCGAGCATTTCAAAAAGAGCATCGTAAAGTGGCCGTAGATAAGGGTCAACCTTAGTTTGAAGATCACCCGGAAGAAAGCCGAGCTTTTCTCCTGCTTCAACTGCCGGTCTGGTTAAAATAATCCTGTTTACCTGTTTATTCCTGAGCGCAGTTACTGCCATCGCAACGGCAAGATATGTTTTACCTGTACCGGCAGGACCGATGCCAAGAGTAATCGTATTGGATGATATTGCTTTGACATATTCTTTTTGCCCGATAGTTTTCGGCTTTATCGGTCGGCCTTTTGAAGTAATACAGATGCTGTCTCCGCCCAAATCTTTGAGCAACTGTTCATTGCCCTCGTCTACCATCGATATTGAATAGTGAACATGCTGTTCGGTCACAGTATCCCCTCTTGATGCAATTTCGGCAAGTGCATTCAAAACTTTGCATCCGGATTCTACTGCTTCCTGGGGACCGGATACTTTGATATCCGATCCCCTGTTAACAACTGATATGCCGTAATAATCCTCGATGATTTTGATATTAGAATCAAAACTACCGAAAACAGACATTACAATTTCAATATTGTCAAGATTGAGTATTTGTTCCATTTAAAACCTTCGATTGACTGTACGAATATAAATCATACAACAGATTATTCGCCGTAAACAGCGATTCTGCCCTGATAATGAGGTATCATATAGTCTGTAACGATCTGATCATACCTGGAAACGTAAGAGTCAAGAAGCGCCGAAATACCTTTGTCTGTATTAACCGCTTCCTCAATTACGGTGCGTGCGCCTTCTCTGAAGAAACCGTATTCGGTATTTCTGACTACGTTTACGATTATTTCAGCATCTCTGCGATCATAGAATATCTGGTTGGTCATGTAATCGATTATATCATCTTTTGTCTGATATTCTTCAAACGGTTCATACATTGCAGAAAGGATAATGGCGGTGGCATTGGGATCCTTTGCATTGAACGGGATTGCAGTTGCATTTCCGAGTCCTTCATGATATGACAGGTAAACACCGGGAGTAGCGTGAGGGCCCTGCGGGAACGGGAGAATTCCAATATTATCCATCTGATACATTATCCAGTTTGTTCCGGATGTAAGTTCGTAGCACCATGAAAGGTACATTACAGCTTCACCGTTTATAAACTGTTCATGACCTACAGAGCCTGTCTCAGGATGGAAACAATCTTTATGTGTTACGTTGAATATGGTATTTGCTCTTTCCAGGGCTTCTCTTCCTATGTCAGTATACACGCCGCATACAACTTCTCCGGCATCAAATGCAGACAATGCAACTCCGCTTGAAAGGAACATGTTTATTGAGAAATACGGCGGATGGCTTCTTAAAGCATATATTGTTCTGCCTGCATCCTGAAACGTATATGCATCAAGGACCTCTTCAAATTTATCCCAATTCCAAACACCGTCTTCGACATATTCGCGGGGATCAGGCTGACCGAGACGGGAAACAAGACTTTCATTTACGGCAAGAACGTGGCCGGACTGTCTGTACATTATATCAGGCCATGCAAAAGGAACAACTCCGAATACGTCCTTTTGCCAAATCAATGACTGGAGCATATTAGGTGTTCCCCATTTTTCAACATTTTCAATATCAAGAAGCGCAGAAAGACCGGAAAGATTGCCGGCTCTGACATCAACAACCATTGTGTATGTTCCGCCTTCAACAATATCAAACGGCTGAGCACCCGACATAACGCCTGCACGCAGAAAATCAAACATTGAAGACGTATAGTTGGGAGTGATTTTGCAGTTAAGACTTTTTTCGATTTCGGCTTTTCTTTCAAGAAGCAAATCTGCGTTTCTTGTTCCTGTTACAAAGCCAAGTTCGGTTTCGCCTGCAGCTCCGTCATATCCCCATACGCATTCAAATCCTCCCAAATCAGCGGATGCATTGTCTACGCTGAATTCGGGAATAATCTCTTCGACTACTTGTGCGCATGAACACACGAAAATCGTTAAAACCATTACCAGGGAAATGAATTTGAGAGCGTTTCTCATTGGTTCACAAACCTTTCTGTTAATAATTATTGTAATTGTATATAAGTGGTGATTAATAATTACTCTCCGTAAACTGCAATCCGTCCTTCGTAGTGCGGGACAAGGTATTCTTCAACAAGTTGGTCATATTTGCCTTTATTGGATTCAAGAAGAGAAGAAATCGGAGTGTCAGACGAGCATGCGCTTTCTATGACAGAGCGGCCTCCCTCCCAGAAAAAGCCGTATTCCGTATGCTCTATCGATTCAATGAAGATCTGGGCATCTCTGATGTCAAAGAAAATCTGTTCAGCCATATATTCTGCTATATCTTCTTTAGTTTCAAGACCTTCAAAAGGCTCATACATAGCGTCAATAATCAAAGCAGCCGCTCCTGCATCGGTGGTATTTACAGGAATACACGTTGCATAAGTTATCTGTTCATAGTACGACGGATATACGCCGGGAGTTGCGTTCGGCCCCTGAGGAAATGGAAGAATCCCTATGTTGTCCATTTTATACATTAGGGAGTCCTGCGTACCGATAATTCCGCCGGTACCGGTAACATACATTACCACGTCACCGTTGATAAGGTATGATCCGTCGCTTGTGTAAGTGTCAGGATATATATAGTCTTTACAAGTTACTTTATAAATACTTCGCGCACGTTCCAGGGCAACTTTACCGGGTTCAGTGTATGCGCCGCAGACCACTTTGCCGTCTTCGAACGTAGAAAATGCAACGCCGTTCGAAAGGAACATATTCATTGCAAAGTATGCATCATGGCACTGCATTCCGTAAATAGTTCTTCCTGCTTCCTGATGAGTATATGCTTCAAGTACTTCTTCCAGTTTATCCCAATTCCATGTTTGATTTTCAACATATTCGCGTGGATCGGTCTGTCCGAGCTGAGAAATAAGGTTTTCGTTTACTGTAAAAAGATGACCGGTTGACGTATAGAGTAAATCCGGCCACGCAAAGGGAACAACGCCGTAGAGATCATTTTTCCAAAGCATTGTCTGAAGCATGTTCGGCGTACCGTATTTATCGGTGTTTGCAACATTCAGTAATGTTGACAAACCGTAAAGATAACCATTGCCGCGAACAAGATTGGCCAACACGCTTGTGTCACATGTAGCAAGGTCATAAAGTCTTGATCCTGATGCAAGAGAGGCGGAAAGTCTGTCAGCGATAACATAAGAGCTTGAATCGTTATCAACTGAGATTGTGCAATTATAATCTGTTTCGATCTGTTTTTTCCTTTCAAGCGCAGTATCCGCAAAGACAGTTCCGGGAATAAATCCAAAAACGTTATCTACCCCCTCCTTATATCTGCTCATTGAAAAGCCCCAGTTTATTTTAAGTCCGTCAAGATTGGTTCCGATATCACCGGATGAATACTCAGGAATTATTTCTTCAACAGTCTCGGCGCATGAACAAAAAATAAAAATAAGTAATAAAAGAAGCGATACCGATCTGAATGATCTATTCATTTTTATCCCCCTAATAAAAAATAAAAAATCAGTCTTTTTTCCAGAGTTTGAATTTATTTTCAGTTCCGTTTATGATTCTCTTGATGTTCTCTTTATGGCGCAAAATAAGAATCGCAGCCATCAGTCCCGTAATAATCACCAAAACCCACCAATACGGCTGATCCTTATAAATAATCCATACCGAAATCGGCATACCAAGAGACGCAAGAATAGAACCGAGAGAAACCATTCGGCTGATAAAAAATGTTATAAGAAATATTGAAAGCAGAATCAGAAACAGCTTATAGTCCAGAATAGTCATAACAGCAGCACATGTTGTTACTCCTTTACCGCCCTTGAAGCCGAAAAAGCACGGGAAGATATTACCGATAAGAACACCGAAAACACATACCGCACCTGATATTTCGGGTCCTATTGCTCCCAGTGCAAGGTGATCTGCGGGGAAAACATATTTTGCAAAAAGACCGATCAGAACGCCTTTAAGTATGTCGATAATTATTACCGCAATGCCCCATTTTGCGCCCATTGCCCTTGCCACATTAGTTCCGCCTGCATTCCCGCTGCCGACAGCTCGGATATCCTTTTTGCCTATATATTTGGTTATCAGAACCGATATATTAATGCTGCCAACGATATAGCCGGCAAGCAGTATTACAAGATATTGCCACATGATCAGAAAATCCTTTCCAAATGATATCCTTATTTTAACATATAATATGTTTCTTGTCAAGATTAATCAATGGAATTTTAATGTTGACATTACCTGATTTTTATGATATAATCGCAGTGATTGGAGAGATGAATCATGAATATTGTGATTATCGGACAGGGAAAAGTCGGCAGTACGCTGACCGAATACCTCATAAATGAATCTCATGATATTACTGTAATAGATATCAATGTAAAAACGATTGAAACGATTACAAATACATATGACGTAATGGGCTTCACAGGCAACGGAGCAAGCTATAAGGTCCAGGTAGAGGCTGGAGTCGGAAAAGCAGACCTTGTTATTGCCTCGACCCCTACTGACGAAGTCAATATACTTTGCTGTCTTCTTGCAAAAAAAATAGGCGCAAAACATACTATTGCGCGTGTCAGAAATCCTGAATACTCAAATCAGCTATATTTCCTCAGGGGCGACCTTGGTCTGAGTATGATTATCAACCCTGAACTTGACGCCGCCACCGAGATGTTCAAGCTGATCAGTTTTCCGTCTGCACTGAAGCTTGACGCTTTTTCACGTGGTAGGGTTGAACTCGCGGAGATCAAAATTGATAATGACAGCGCATTGGATGGACAGATACTGTCTCAGCTCTATAAAAAGTATAATCTAAAAATACTTGTTTGCGTTGTTGAGAGAGAAAACGACGTATTTATTCCGGGCGGCGATTTTGTTCTTAAAAAGGGAGATAAAATCTACATTACAGCCTCTCACGCTGCTCTTTCACAGTTTTTTAAAGCGATTAAAAATTATCAGCATAAGCTTAAAAAGGTAATGATCGTTGGCGGAGGCAGAATCGGATATTATCTTGCCGGATTGCTTTCGGCATCATCAATAGAAGTTAAAATAATTGAGCAGGATGAAAAACGCTGCCTCGAACTTAGCGATCTGTTACCCAAATGCACAGTTATTTGCGGTGACGGAACGGATCAAACTGTTCTGAATGAGGAAGGTCTTAATGAGACTGATGCAATCGTTTCACTTACAGGCATTGATGAAGAAAATATGGTCATTTCAATGTATGCGCAGCATCGCGGATTAAAAAAGGTTATTACCAAGATCAACAGACAGTCCTTTGTCGGCATGCTGAATACAGTTGGATTGGAGTCTATCATCTCTCCTAAAATCATTTCGGCAAACAGAGTTCTAGGCTACATACGAGCAATGACCAACAGCGAGTCAAGCAGTTTAAAAACAATGTATAAGCTTGTTGACGGACGAGTAGAAGCGCTTGAATTCGAAATATCAGAGAATTCTGAAGTAATAGGGATTCCTCTTCGTGATCTTCGAATCAAGAAAGGTATTCTGATAGGATGTATCATCAGAAGAGGTCAGATCCTTTTTCCGGGCGGCAATGATACCATTGAAAAATATGACAGTGTAATTGTAATAACAAACAACAAAGGATTGACGGAGATTACCGATATTATTACTAAATAATTATGAATTACCGTAATGTTTTATCTATTCTGGGCATCGTTCTGTTCGCTGAAGGAATACTGCTTTCAATACCTCTTCTTATCAGCGTTATCATGCACGACGATTGCATCCTTGCATTTGGTGTGACTGCACTTTCAGCGATTGTTATCGGTCTGGCTCTCTCGTTTGCAAGGAAAAAAACAAGTGACCTTACAGCAAAAGACGGGTTTATTATTTGTGGACTTTCATGGATTATTCTCAGTCTTTTCGGGGCCTTACCCTTCTTCATCAGCGGGCATGTCAGCTCTTTCACAGATGCTTTGTTCGAGACGGTTTCAGGATTTACCACAACCGGATCCTCCGTTATTTCGGATGTTGAAGCATTGACTAAAAGCTTGCTTTTCTGGCGATCGTTTACACATTGGATCGGTGGAATGGGCGTTCTTGTTTTTATCCTTGCAGTATTGCCCCTTTCTCAATCGAGAACGATGCATCTGATGAAGGCAGAAGTTCCCGGTCCCAAAGTCGGAAAGCTTGTATCAAAACTCAGATTTACCGCACAGATTCTTTACGCCATTTATATTGTTTTAACTATTGTTGAAGTTATCTTGCTGCTTGTTGGCGGAATGCCGTTTTTTGACGCTGTGGTAAATTCATTTGCAACCGCAGGTACCGGTGGTTTTGCAATCAAAAACGCTTCAATAGCTGCTTATAACAGCGCATACGTTGACGGAGTTATTACCGTATTCATGATTCTTTTCGGAATTAATTTTAATCTGTATTATCTTCTTTTGATGCGTGATATAAAAAGCGTATTGAAAAATCGTGAGCTTCATGTTTATCTTGGGATAATCGTTCTTGCAACGGCGATTATAGCTGCAGATATTTATTCAACTTATTCTTCCGTAGCTGATGCGCTCCGTTATTCCTCATTCCAGGTCGCATCGATAATTACAACAACAGGTTTTGCAACTGCAGACTTTAACCAATGGTCTAATTTTTCAAAAACGATACTTGTTGTTTTAATGTTTATAGGCTCTTGCGCCGGTTCTACTGGCGGTGGTATAAAAGTATCAAGAATTATGATACTTATCAGAAACTCCATGCGAGAAATTAAACGCATGATCATGCCTCGTGCAGTAATGTCAGTAAAAATCGACGGCAAGCCTATTGATAATGATACGATTTCAGGCGCTCATTCTTATCTTTGCATCTACCTGCTGATATTTTGCGCCTCAGTGATTATTCTTTCAGCAGACTGTTTTGATCTTACAACCAACTTTACTTCTGTTGCCGCGTGCCTTAATAATATCGGACCGGGACTGTCTATGGTCGGACCGACAGGAAACTATGCGGCATTCAGCGACATTTCTAAGATCGTTTTGATATTCGATATGCTTGCAGGTCGTCTTGAAATATTCCCGATATTGATGCTTTTTAACCTATCCGCGTGGAAAAAATAATAATTAAATTAGAAACATCAGACCTCTTGATATATAAAATCAAGAGGTCTTATTTTATTTTTTTATTGATAATGTAACTCCGTCGCTTATGGGGAGCAATACAGTTTTGAATTCCGGATCTGCTTCGAGCATTTTTAAATATTCGTCAAGTCGCATAACAATTGTTTTATTTCTGTGCCTGTCCGGTGCTCCTTGGGCGACAAAACCGTTAAATAGGACGTTGTCACTGATGAAAATTCCTCCTGAGTCAAGCATCCGCTTGATTTCCTGAAAATATACAGGATATTGTCCTTTTGCTGCATCAAGAAAAACAAGATCGAATTCAGAATCGATACCAGGAAGAATATCAGCTGCGTCGCCTTCCAACAGTTTGATATGTTTGTTTGTATCATACATATCAAAATTAATCTTCGCTTCTTTTATCATTACAGGATTTCTTTCTATGGTAACGATATCTGCCTCAGGCGAGCTCTGACTCATAAGCAAAGCAGAAAAGCCGACACACGTTCCAATTTCAAGAATTCTTTTAGGTTTTTTCAAAGCGCAGATAATCTCTATCAGATCCCCTACTTCTGGTTCTGCTATTGGATAGCCACTTTCGCGCCATACCTTTTCCTTTTCCGCAATCCATCCGCTTCTTTCTGCCCTTACGGAATGAAGATATTCGGAGATATAATCAAAAGTAATACCTGTTTTGCTCATTTGCGTAAATAAGTAGCTACGTTTTTCTCGTGTTCCTCAAGCGTTTCGGCAAACACATGTGCTCCCGTACCATCGTTTTTGGAACAGAAATAGTAGTATGTAGTTTGTTCAGGATTAATTGCTGCAAGTATAGATCCGACAGTGGGATTCGATACCGGTGTCGGAGGCAGACCATAATACATATATGTATTATACGGACTGTCTATTGAAAGGCTTTCAGCCGTAGAAGAGCCTCGCCTGTCTTCAACAGCCAGAAGATAGTTGACAGTTGCATCGCTTTGCAGTTTCATTCTGATTTTAAGACGGTTGTAGAAGACAGATGCAATAGTTGCTTTTTCGGCATCAACCTGGCTTTCTTCTTCAATAATTGATGCCATTATCATTACCTCGTAAAAGTCTCTACCACTTTCCTCAAGCTTCTTAAATACTTCAGCGGAAGTGATTTTTCTGTTGAAGTTATCAAGGAAACGTTTGATAACGCTTTCTTCGGACTCATCAAGATAGAACTCATAAGTATCCGGGTATAAAAAACCTTCAAGTCTGTTTTCAATACCCGCAGCAGGTAGATAATCGTATCCGAAATCCCATCCTTTGATTACCTGTTCAAACCTGTCTCTGTTACCTATTCCATTTTCAATGAGAAGGTCAAGAATTTCGCTTACGCTTTTGCCTTCAATAAATGTTATTCTGACTGTCTGGCGATAGTTTTGAGTGGTTTTGAAAACCTCGAAAATTTCGTCATATGACATATTCTTCGATACGGTAAATGTGCCAATCTGAAGTCTTGTATCAAGAGACGCAAAACGTGCCATCAGTCGGAATACTTCTTTATATTTGATTATTCCGGCATCCTTTAAAGACTGAGCAAGAACAGATGCGGTATCGCCTTTTTCAATCGTTATGTTGATTTCTTCGGTCGAATCTCCGCCTCCGCGTATATCGTTCATTATATCAATAAGATATAATGCGGCTACAACCAGAGAAGCAATCAGAATAAGACAAAAAACAAGTTTTACGATTTTTTTTATTATTCTTTTCCTTTTCTTTTTTCCCATATCAGTTCTCCTTCGTTAACCAGAGGACGGTCTATTTTGAGATCTTCCTTATATTTTTTTGCAATTGCTCCGACGGTATTGTAAAGAGCAATAAGAAACAATAAAGCAAGCAACCATATGACAACGTTGTCAAAACCGACGGTCATCAATCTGCTGCTGTATACAAATAAAATATAGGACAGAATATTATTTAGAAAATGAGCGGTAACAGACGCAAAAATCGATCCTGTAAGATAGATCATCAGAGAAAAGACCGCACCTGCAAAAAAGTTGCTTAAAAAATAGTATATCGATCCGTGAACAAATGCAAAGTAAAGTGATGAGACTAAAATTGCAAGAAATGTTTTTTCTGTTGACAGAGATGAAAGAACAGCTCCACGAAAGAACAGTTCTTCAAATATCGCAGGAATGACGGCGACGGTGAAAACAGATATCCAGATATTGCCGGAATCAAACTGTGAAAACGCGTTTGACGGAACGGTGACTCCGGAAAACTCAAGAAGAGTTATAGTGAGAAGATTTAAAAGAAATCCGCCTGTAATAACAAGAACGGTCATGTGGATCACAAGTTTGGAATCACTGTTTTTTATGAATTGAAACTTGAAAAACCGCCTGCGAGACATTTTAGGTGCAATAAACTTGAGTATTACGCTGCCGATAACAAAGAGAAAAACGCTGAGAGCTGTGTATACAATCTCTCTGTTGTCGAAATAAAACAGGGAAACAATTTTCAGAACGGCAACTATAAAAGTGCAGATGCCGGCAGTCAGTAAAAATCTTTTCATAAACAAATGTATCTTTTTTCGGTAACAATTATGTCTACAGATAAGTCATAACGACCTCTCGGCAAACTGTCAACAATAAAATCCGAATAGGAAAGGCCGATTTTTGTTCCTAAAAAACCAGATAAAAATCTGTCATAAAACCCCTTCCCGTATCCTAGACGGAATCCGTTTTTGTCATACGCCATTGCGGGAACGATTATAATATCCGAAGGCATCGGAGAATATGGATCATCTTCGTATTTCGGAGCTTTAATGTTAAAAGCGTCCATAATAAGATCGCTGCTGTCTTTAACGCTGTAAAAAATCATTTCGGAATGCTCGTAGCACTTCGGGAAAAAGCATTTTTTTCCACATTCAAGAGCATAATCAAAAATATATGAAGTAGATATCTCATCATCGGTCGAGGCATAAAGCAGGATCTGATTCGATGATTTAAAAGCATTCATAGCAACAAATCGCTTTGCAATATCGTCATCAAGTGCTCTTTTTTCGGACGGCGGTATTGTTTGCCTCTTTTTTGAGAAATAATTTCTTAACTCGTTTTTTTGAGAACGTATATCCATATCAGTATATTTTTCTAATAACTTCTTTTGCGGTATTCTCGTCTTTAAGGCGTGATGCTAAAGCATATCCAAAATCGAATGCAGCGCCGGCGCCCTTTGCCGTGATTATCTTACCCGAACAAACGACGCGGTCCGATGATATTTCCGCTCCTGCAAGATATTTTTCAAAGCCAGGATAACAGGTTGCCTTGAGTCCTTTCAGATAACCTCTTTTGCCTAAAACAGACGGTGCAGCACAGATAGCTCCGATTATTATTCCTTTATCGACAGCTTTTTTAATTATATTATCGATTTCGGTGTTTTTGTCAAGGTTTTCTGTTCCCATACCTCCACCGGGGAAGACAATGCATTCTGCATCAGATAAGTCAAGATCTTTTAGCATCATATTAGCAACAACGCTGATCCCGTGAGATCCCTTTACGATCTCAGTTTCGGAAAAAGAAACAAGATTGCAGGAAAGACCGCAGCGTGTGAGAATGTCAAACGGAACAAGAGCTTCAGCCTCTTCAAATCCGTCAGCCATCATAAAATATACCATAATTACTCCTTATTTTAACGGTTATTTGCCAAGCAGGTCAGAGAGGTATTTTTCTGATATTTCAAGAACAACAGAATCGGGTGCTTCGTTAAGAATATCACGCATTACTATATCCCCGTCTCTGTAAATAAAGCTTGCTTCGGAGAAAGCTTCTGAGATAAATGGCATCATGGTAAGCAGAGCCTCGTCGTGAACTACGACAACGTGCTTGTTGTTTACTGCATTTTTATTTGTTGTGTTAATATAGTTTTCAGTAAGATAAAGAAGGTTTTCGTCGGTCATCCATTCAACTGCACCTTCGCCGAACTGCTTGTTGATATCGCGGTAAACGGGCTGAGCCTCCTCTGCGCCGGTTGAATTGGGATTGATCGCTGCTGTTGAAACGATAATATTCTGTCTCCTTTTCTTTGTAAAGTTATAATCGTATTCTTCATAGCTGTCACCGTAGCCCATAATCATTGCAAGTGATTTAAACTTTGTTTCAGCTGTCTCAATATCATATGATTCAACATCGAGAGCCTCTAAACTTTCATCGTTGGCAGCCATCTTCATCAAAAGAAGATTTGTTGAGTTAAATGCCCCGAAAGAATTCATATAATTATCTGTTTTAAAATACATATCTTTGTCATATGAAGCAGATACAAGTGCGTCTCTAAGCTCAACAATATTCATATCGGAATATTTCCACAGATAATCGTAAACCTGTTGCAGACGTTCTTCTCTTGACATCCTTCTGATTGAAGAAGGCATCATATTCTGATATACGGAACTCTTATAAGGAACAATTACGACATAGAAGTCTATTCCCTGTGCATTCAATACTTTTTCATAATTCAAAAGTGTATTTCTGATAGCAATGAGATCTTCTTTTGAATATGAATTCATTCTCTTGTAAGAAACTAATTCTTCTGAACTGAAGAGCCAATTATTTTTACCTATTACTACCTCATCATAGCGAGAGTCAGAGAAGAAAAACGTCTTCATTTCAGAATAGGAAGAAGAAAGCATCGAGTTGATGGGATACTGCGTCTGATAATTATTGGTCAATTCTTCAGGATACTGCAAGAACCTGCCTAAAGTGAAATCAGGGGCCGTATAGTCTGCAGGAAGTTCATTTGCAAAAAACACCCCGGTAATTATTGGAATACAGATTACTATACCAAGGCAGACTACAGTAAAGATATCCGTAAAAGCAGGTTTTTCACCCGATTTGATGAATCGGAAAACTGCAAGAACGAGACATGCCAGGAATAAAAGAAGGAAAAACACTGTTTTGATTATATAGTCAGTACTGCCTGAAGGAGAAACAAACAGTCCGAAAACAATTACTAATATGAGTGAAAGAATAAAAAGGCAAAACAAAACAAACTCAGGTGTTTTAAACCATTCCGTCGCGCCTTCTTTTATCATTTTGATTATGAAAAGAGCGCCGGATATCAATACAAGGGCGATGGACATTGATATTATTGCAAGGGTCGGTCTTCCGTTTGTAACCTCTATCGGTTTGGAATTGGCAAAATAAGCCCCTGCCCTGTTTGCTTTTGTATATACATATCCGTCTCTGTTTGAAAAGCTACCTGCTTTTGAAACTATGTCAAAAACCGTGCCGATTTTATCGTAAGTGATCGTTTTCTCATGTGAAAACGAATTGATTTTAATACTTCTTATGGCAAATGCTGTTCCGCTCTGAGTTCCAAGAGAAAAACGGAGATATGATATGTTTTCCGCAGGAACTTCGAATACAACAGATTGGAATCCTTTTTTACCTTTAACGTTGGCGGAACGCTTGTGTTCCTCATCGTAACGGCTGAAATCAAGGTTGTCGTAATAAAGCGTAAGAGTATCGCTTACAGTTGTCTGAACATCAAGAGTTACATTATATGTCAACCCTTTTGCATCGTCACCAAGAAGAGGATTGACGGCAAGAAAGAATATCAGAACCGATGCAACGATAAATATTCCAAATAAAACAGCAAAGCGGATAAGTTTGTTTTTGTCTATCGTAATATCAAGATTTTCAAGCATATCGACAACCTCCCTTTAATATCTGAAATATTCAAAAATTCCGTTTTCGCCGGATGAAAGCGTTAAAACGGTAAACGCAAGTATCAGAGTCATAACTACCGTGCAAACCGGTTTATAAGCCTTTTCGAACCATGTGAACTTTGCGCTCAGCCCATCGTATAGTTTTTTAAGGAGCGGCTTGGTGAACGGTAACGCAAAAATCAAAGCAAATATTGCAATTATAAAAGATTCGTTATCGAAAAACTCTCTGATTCCCATCCTAGTGTTTATGTATCCGAAACCGGCGAGAGCTCTCATGATCGACCATAAATGCGCAGGTGAATCAGCGCGCAGCATTGTCCAGCCAAGCATTACAACGGCAACTGAGTAAATATTGCCGAGCACTCTTCGAGCCTTTTCAGGAATTCTTGAAGTAATTCTTCTGACGCGCTTTGTTTTTTCGATCATAAGGAAAAATCCGAAATAAATACCGACAAGAATAACGATCCAGGAGGCTTTATGCCACAGTGCGCAGAGAAAAATGGTGATACCCATATTGATATACATCCATTTTCTGCTATGCTCGTTACCGCCAACTTTTCTGTTTCCTCCGAGAGGAATATAAATATATTCTTTGAACCATGATGAGAGGCTGACTCTCCAACGGTTGGTCCAGAAATCAGTAATGGAACGGGCTCCGTAAGGATTGTTGAATTCTTCAGGAAGAACAAAACCGAACATTTTCGAAAGCCCCAAAGCCATGTCGACATATCCTGTAAACTCATAGAAGACCTGAAGAGCAAGGCATATAACGCCTGTCCATGAGATCGCAATAGAAAGGCTTGTGGCTGCGAGAGAAAAAATACCGTCAACAACAATTTTAAGGTTTGAAGAAACAAGGACTATTTTCATCAGACCAAGAGCGAACCTGAATAAGCCTTCGGCGATATTTTTTACAGTTGATTCGCGATTTTCTATCTGCGGAATCATGTTTTTGTATTTAAGAACGGGTCCGACTATCAGATTAGGGAAAAAGGCAAGATAAAGACCTGTGTCAACTACGCTTTCTCTGCGCGGAGCGCCTTTATAAATATCGATACTGTGTGAGATCGCCTGAATTGTGAATACCGCGACACCAAACGGAAAGCCGAATTCGACGACAGGAATAAAGGAACCGAGACCCATCCAGAAAAGCGAAATAAACTCACGGAGAGAAATGCAAAGAAACTCTGAATATCTGAATACGGCGGCAACAAGCAAATTAAAAACAATTGAAATGATAAGAAAGAGCTTTCTGTTTCCGCCTTCACTTTCGGCGATGTGCTTAGCAAGAGAATGATTGATTATTATGCTGATTATGAGCATAAAACAGAAAACAGGTTCTCCCCAGGCAAAAAACAAAAGAGTAGAGACTAATAATGTAAGATTCTTATATTTTTGCGGAACGGCATAATATGATACGAGCATTATCGGGAGAAATAAGAGCAAAAATAATGGTGAGTCAAATTGCATAAGAACCTCCGGAAACAGAGTCTGTCTGATATTTATAATTATTATTTTATCATATAATTTATTACATTTCAATATCATTTTAAAAATATGCCGAAGTTTTACGCAAATTGTTAGTTTTAGGACATATCTTTAACATACCGATTTAAAAAAATAATCTCAGAGAATATCTCTGAGATTATGGCGCGCTTTGAGGGACTCGAACCCCCGACCTACGGCTTAGAAGGCAGTTGCTCTATCCAGCTGAGCTAAAAGCGCATATATAAGCTGAAATGTTTTTCAAATCAGCTTAAATATTATATCATATTAATTAAAGGAATTCAATACCCAAATGTGAAATATTGACGAAATTTCCTCGAAGTAAAATATCATTTGTTATAAGCCGGCCAAAGGTTCAGCTTTTTCTGCAGATATCCGTAGTAGTCTTTATCAAGAATTTTAGTTGAGTATTTGAATTTATTAGCCACTACCTTGTTCATCGTGGAAACGTATGAAGAGTCTACTTCAACGCCTTCATTTGCAATAAACTCTCGTTTCTTTGCGTTATAATATCCCGCATCAGTAAGCCAGCTGTAATTATCAAACACAACCAGAGACGGCGCTGTGGAAAGCATATCATAACCCATAAGAAGCCTTGAATCATAATCAAGTCCGAAAAGGTTGTGAATAGTCGGAAGAATATCGAGGCTGCACGTGATTTTATCGACAACGGTCGGTTCCATTCCCTGACAGTATATAATGCAAACGCTCTCGTAGTACTCTGTGTTGGGGTCGAGATGTCTTCCGGCAAGTTCATCATACTCTTCATAAGTAAGTCCGTAAGGAATATGGTCAGGACTCATTATAATAACGGTATCTTCAGCAATGCCGAGCTCATTTAGCTTATTAAGAAGGAATTCACATGCTTTGTCCAATTCGATATTGCAGGCAAGATATCCCTTAACGATTTCGGAGTAAGGAAGATCAGCTACTTCACTTCTGTGCTTTGACGACATTGCATTGTCCGGCCAGGTGTATTCCATATGCCCGCTTACCGTCATATAGTATGCGTGGAAAGGTCTGTTATACATATACTCTTCATATGAAAGTTCCATCATTTCAAGGTCACTTTCAGGCCAGGTCTTTTTAACGTTCAAACCGTTGCCGTAGCCTTTGTATATGTAGCCCATATTGGGATGAGAATAGTCTCGGTTGTAATAAGTATACGTGTTATTGTGATAAGCAAGAGTTCTGTAACCTTGAGCACGAAGAGTGTTTCCCATACAGAACGCCATAAGGTTTTTCTGAAGACCGGAACGGTAGAAACTCCAGACACCCTCTTTCGGTATAAGACCGGTGCAAGCAACATATTCACCATCCGATGTCGATACCGTCCAACTCGGGTTATAGAAATTTGTGAAATAGAACCCTTCGGTCATCATTTTATAAAGTGTAGGTGTCGTATCCGGTCTGATCGCATATTTAGACAATGCTTCACATGTCATAAATATAAGGTTTTTTCCCTTAAACATTCCGGTATACTTATTTGTTTTAGTCGGAGTAAGACTTGAGAAATATTTATTCATCGCATCATACTCAGAATCGGTCTCTGTATTGAGAAGTGTTTCAAAGTCAATAATCATGACGTTATCAACAGGGACGAATTCTTCTTCATGCGGAGCTTCTTCGACCGGAGCCTGCTCCTGCTCAGTATTTTGTTCAACATCAGTCTCCTCAGGCTCCTGCTGCTGAACAGGAACGGTGATGACGTCAGGAATTTCAACTATGTCGTTTCCTTCGGAGGAATCAGAATAAGGGAATACAAGATGCTGAAGATCAAGGCGCGAAGAAGTGAGAAGTCCGAATCTTCTGACAGAATGATCTATTGAGAACGTATGAAAATATAAATCGTTTGAACTGGGCGCTCCCCCTGAAGACAATAATATCAATATTATCGTGAAGAAATAAAGGATAACTGAAGTTGCAATCAGTATTAACGTCGATTTAAGCTTTGTTTTTCTCGGTTTTAATTTATTTTTTCTGAATATAAGATATACTGCACCGGGAATAAGGAAAATAATTATGAAGATGAGTGAGTCGAAAATACCTTTGATTGTTGAATTTGTAAAACCTGCTATCGCCGCACCGGCGCCTGAAATTGAAGATATTATGTAAAACTTGTTGAATATCTGATGATAAACAAATTGAGATCCGTAAATAAGCAACAGAATTATTAAACCGATAATGGCAAGAATATTGCCTATTTTAGGCTTGAAAAGTGTGCAGACGGCAGTCATGAGCAGGCCTATCGATACTGAGAAAAGAAGAGTATACAACAGTCCGTCATCAAAAGAAAAACCGAAGATACTGATTTTAATTATCAGTTCATAAAATACAATTGATATAGGGAACAGAAACCAGAAATATCGCTTTGAAAACCTGTTCCTTGCAATCTTTGAAGTAGTCATTTCAAACCTCTTCCATACAATCAAAGTAAATTATTTAACGTAAGCAGAAAGAGCGGTCATATTGCCCTCTATCTCTGTAAATCCTGCATCGGCAGGTATAAATACGGTAGTTCCTTTGCACACGTCAAGAGATCCGATCCGTCCTTTTCCCTCAACAACTGTTACGGAAATAAAGCTACCGTCCGGGAATAGATGATGTTTACCGTTAAGAATAATTTTATCTACGACAAAATATTCGCAGTTAGCAAGATTTTCTACGGAAACACTTTTATTCTCAAATACGACCGATGTTTCTGCATAAGATTCCTCGGGAGCAAGCTTTGCAACCTCTATCGCCTTCTCAACATGCAGAGGACGTTTATTTCCGTTAGCATCAACACGGTCATAGTCATAAACCCTGTATGTGAGATTACTGTTTTGCTGGATCTCACATATCAGCAGACCTTTTCCGATCGCATGAATAACACCGGATCTTATGAAAAATACGTCACCTTTTTTAACGGGTACGAAATTCAGAACGTTCATCAGTTCCGGACCTTTTGCAAGCGAGGCAAATTCTTCCCGTGAAACCTCTTTATTGAGCCCATAGACAAGCTTGGCGTCGTCTTCTGCGTCAACAACGTACCACATTTCCGTTTTTCCGTATTGTCCTTCATTTTTGAGGGCATATTCATCGGACGGATGAACCTGAACAGAAAGATCTTTGCATGCGTCTATAAGCTTAATAAGTATCGGGAAAAATTCGAATTTTGCTGCTTTTTCACCAAGAGCTTCGGGAGCTTCGGCAAGAGCTTCAATAAGAGTTTTACCTTTGAACTCTCCGTCTGCAACTCTGCACATACCGTCTTTATGGCATGCAAGTTCCCAGCTTTCTGCAGTAACAGACAATCCGCTGTTTTTGCCGTATTCTTCATTCAGTTTGTTTCCGCCCCAGATATAATCTTTAAATATGGGATCAAGCCTTGTGATATTCATATTTTATCCCTCGCTAAAACATTTACTTTATTATAATCCTTTTTGATTGTATTTGCAATACTGCACAAAAATTTCACAAAAGAAATTCTGGTGTTTCTTCATTGAAGCTTATCGAAAATCTGTTTAAGATACTGACCTGTATATGACTCGGCGCATTCAGCTACTTCTCTTGGAGAACCTGTGATAACGATGTTTCCTCCCCTGTCACCGCCTTCCGGACCGAGATCGATAATATAATCAGCGCATTTTATAACGTCAAGATTATGTTCGATTACAACGACCGAATTACCCGCGTCAACAAGTTTCTGAAGAACTTCAATCAGCTTGCTTACGTCCGCAGTGTGAAGACCCGTAGTGGGTTCGTCAAGAATATACATCGTTTTTCCTGTTGAACGCTTGGACAGCTCCGTAGCAAGCTTTACACGCTGTGCCTCTCCTCCAGAAAGCGTTGTAGATGACTGACCGATTTTGATATAGCCGAGGCCAACATCATAAAGTGTTTGAAGCCGTCTTGCGATGTTGGGGATGTTCTCAAAGAATTTAAGTCCTTCCTCAACAGTCATCTCGAGAACTTCGTGAATATTCTTACCTTTGAATTTTACTTCAAGAGTTTCACGATTGTATCTCTGGCCGTTGCAGACATCGCAAGGAACGTAAATATCCGGGAGGAAATGCATTTCAACCTTAACTATTCCGTCACCCTGACATGCTTCACAGCGTCCGCCGTCAATATTGAAGGAAAAACGACCGGATTTATATCCTCTTGATTTTGCGTCGGGCGTCTGGGCAAAAAGTTCACGAATATCATTAAAGATACCGGTATATGTTGCAGGGTTGGATCGCGGGGTTCTGCCTATCGGACTTTGATCGATATTGACAACCTTGTCAATCTGGTCAAGACCCTTTATTTCCTTATATTTACCGGGAATGTGCTTTGATCCGTATATTTTAACAGAGAGCGCCTTATAAAGAATTTCATTTACAAGGCTTGACTTACCTGAGCCTGAAACACCCGTAACACATGTAAATAACGATAATGGAATATCAACATTGATATTTTTAAGGTTATGTTCGCTTGCACCTATTATTGAAAGGCATCTGCCGTCACTCTTCCGGACCTTTTTCGGAACAGGGATCGTCATTCTTCCCGAAAGGTACTGACCTGTTATCGATTCTCTGCAATCCATTATCTCCTGAGGTGTTCCCTGAGCAACAACGTATCCGCCGTGTATGCCTGCGCCTGGACCTATATCAACGATATAATCCGCTGCGAGCATTGTTTCTTCATCATGCTCAACAACAATTAGTGTATTCCCGAGGTCACGGAGGTCTTTAAGTGTTTTTAATAATTTGGCATTGTCTCTCTGATGAAGACCGATAGAAGGTTCGTCAAGGATATAGATACATCCCATCAAAGAGGTGCCTATCTGTGTTGCAAGTCTGATCCTTTGTGCTTCGCCGCCGGAAAGAGTTCCTGCTGAACGTGAAAGTGTAAGATAGTCAAGACCGACTGACTGCAAAAAATTAAGCCTTGATCTGATTTCTTTAAGTATTTGAGACGCTATTGCCTCTTCGCGGGCGGAAAGAGTGAGAGAATCAACAAATTCCAGCGCTTTTTTAATTGAAAGATCGGAAAGATCGTTAATATTGATTCCGCCGACAGTAACGGCAAGAGATAAAGGATTAAGCCTTGCGCCGTGACATTCAGGACACGGATTATTTTGCATCAATGATTCCATTTCCTGTTTGACATAGCTGCTTGTCGTTTGATTATACCGTCTTTGAAGCGTTGGTATTATTCCTTCGTGCAATTCGCTTCCGTAGAGTATATCATTAAGCGCTTCTTTGGAATATTTTGAAATCGGATCTGCAATGGATAATCCGTATTTTTTCAGAACATTGGTATATAGACGAAGTGACGTTGCACTTGATGCAATATTGCCGAATCCGCTTGCGTTAACGGCATTGTCAAGGAGACTTAATTCTTTGTTTGGCAGTATCAGATCGGGGTCAAATGACATTGTAAAGCCAAGGCCAGAGCAATGCTTGCAGGCGCCCATTGGATTGTTGAAAGAAAACATTCGAGGCGTCAGCTCTTCAATTCCGATATCGTGATCGGGACATGAATAACGCTGCGAATACATTTTCTCTTCACCGTTGGGAACTGAAACAATTATCAGTCCGTTTGATAATTTTGAAGCGGTTTCACAAGAGTCTGTCAGACGTTTTCTTACTTCACTTCTGACAACAAGGCGGTCTACAACAACTTCAATATTGTGCTTTTTATTCTTGTCAAGACTAATCTGATCATTTAAATCATAAATGATCCCGTCAACTCTGACTCTTACGTACCCGCTTCGCTTATACTGTTCAAAAAGATTCTGATATTCGCCTTTTCTGCCTCTGATAACGGGTGCAAGAATCTGTATTTTTGTCTGTTCTGGCATTGAGAGAATGCTTTCTATTATTCTGTCAAGGGGCTGCTGTTTTATTTCTCTGCCGCAAACAGGACAATGAGGGATACCAACTCTCGCATAAAGCAGACGAAGATAGTCATGAATTTCGGTAATCGTTCCTACAGTAGAACGCGGATTTTTAGAAGTTGTTTTCTGATCTATCGAAATTGCGGGAGAAAGCCCGTCTATATAATCTATATCCGGTTTCTCCATCTGACCGAGGAACAGGCGCGCATATGATGAAAGTGATTCTACATAACGTCTCTGCCCTTCGGCATATATAGTATCAAATGCAAGTGAGCTTTTTCCGGAACCTGAAATACCGGTAAAGACAATAAACTTATCTCTCGGAATTTCAAGATCTATATTTTTGAGGTTATTTTCGCGGGCGCCTTTAATTAATATACTGTCTCGCATTGTAAACTGCTTTATAAGCATCCTTTCTGGGATTAATTGAATGAAATTCAACGGTTTTTGATCTTTTTCAGCTCATCGCGAAGTTTTGCGGCATATTCAAACTCAAGTTTTTTCGCTGCTTCAAGCATTTCATCGGTAAGTTTCTTGATAAGCCTGTCCTTCTCTGATTTAGACATTTTTCTGATGTTTTCTTCGTTTTCTTGATCAAGCGTTTTTATTTCTTCGACAACGTTTGATACCGCAAGAGTATCGGAAACATTCTTGACAACTGTTTTAGGTATGATTCCATGTTCCGTATTATACTGCATCTGTATTTTACGGCGTCTTTCTGTTTCAACTATAGCTTTTTCCATTGCGTCCGTAACGCTGTCCGCATACATTATTACCTTACCGGAAGCATTTCTTGCGGCGCGTCCTATAATCTGGATAAGGGACGTTTCGTTTCTGAGAAAGCCTTCTTTATCTGCATCCAATATTGCTATCAATGATACTTCAGGTAAATCGAGTCCTTCTCTGAGAAGATTGATGCCTACAAGAACATCAAAATCTCCCGTTCTTAAATCATGAAGGATCTCAACTCTCTCAAGCGTATCGATATCATGGTGCATGTATCTGACTTTAATATCGAGACCTTTCAGATAATCTGATAAAGATTCCGCCATTCTTTTGGTAAGAGTTACAACAAGAACCCTCTCCTTTTTCTCGATCCTGTCATTGATCTCTTTTACAAGATCATCTATCTGATTTTCTGTCGGTCGAACAGAGATTTCAGGATCAACAAGCCCTGTCGGACGAATTATGCATTCGGCAATCTGAGAGGAACGGATCCTTTCATATTCGGCAGGAGTAGCGGAAACATAAATAACCTGATTGATTTTTTTATTGAATTCTTCAAAAGTGAGAGGTCTGTTATCATATGCAGAAGGCAGACGGAATCCGTAATCAACAAGATTCTTTTTTCTTGCCCTGTCCCCTGCGCTCATACCCCTGACCTGGGGAACTGTTGCATGACTTTCATCAATAATCATTAGAAAGTCATCCGGGAAGAAATCGAGCAACGTATATGGCGTAGATCCGGGCGCTCTGCCGGAAAGAACTCTTGAATAGTTTTCAACACCTTTGCAATAACCAAGCTGACGCAAAAACTCAATATCGTATAGAGTTCTCTCTTTGATTCTCTGCGCTTCGATCAGTTTACGCTGAACAGTGAATTCATCTATTCTCTCTTCAAGCTCTTGATGTATCTCTGCAATGGCTTTTTCCATACGTTCGCTGTCTGTTAAATACTGCATTGCGGGATATATGGAAATATGCTTTAATGTTTCTATGATCTCGCCTGTAACGTGGTTTACAAGGCAGATGCGGTCGACTTCGTTATCAAAGAACTCGATTCGTATAAGTCTTTCAAATTCAGAAGAAGGAAACACCTCAAGCACGTCGCCTCTTACGCGAAAAGTGCCTCTTGCAAGATCGTAATCATTTCTTGAATAACGTATTTTTACAAGATGATCCATCAGATCATCCCTGTCATAAGTCTGTCCCTGCCGAACAGAAACGGTCATTTTTCTGTATGTTTCGGGATCACCCAATGAGTATATACATGATACGCTTGATACTACTATCACATCATCACGTTCAAGCAATGAAGAAGTTGCGGAGTTTCTCAGTCTGTCTATCTCATCGTTTATACTCATATCTTTTTCGATATAAGTGTCCGTGTGAGGAACATATGCTTCAGGCTGATAATAATCGTAATAAGAAACAAAATACTCGACTGCATTATGCGGAAAGAGTTCTTTGAACTCGCTGCAGAGCTGCGCCGCGAGTGTTTTATTATGAGCAAGAACAAGAGTAGGCTTATTTATCTTTTCGATTACTTTTGCCATTATAAATGTTTTACCGCTCCCTGTTACACCAAGGAGCGTTTGCTCTTTATATCCTTTTTTTATGCCGTTTGACAATTTTTCAATCGCCCCCGGTTGGTCTCCCGAAGGAGAATAGGGAGAAACGACCTGAAACATTAAAACTGACTCCTTTTTATAAGCTATTTTTCAATAAACCGCTTTGAATGAATGAAATAAAATCCTCATCTGAAAAAATAAGATGATCTATTAATTCAATTCCGCGATTTTTCAGCATGGGCTGAAGTGCGAGAGTGGCGTTAATATCTTCTTTTGATGGTATTGGAGTAGCTCCGGGATGATTATGCGCAAGAATAACATATGATGATTTATAGCCAATAGCTGCTTCCGCCACTTTTTTCGGATCGATCCAAAGATTGTCAGAATTACCCTCTGTAAGCTCGACGAACGATATGATTTGCATTTCTTTATCTAGGCAAATAAGAATCGCGATCTCTTTTTCAGAGGCAGAAAACCTCGTTTTCAAAACATCGGCGAGTTTATCAAATGAATAATTCTTATTATCTGCTGTTTTTCTTACGGACGAATAATCAGCTAGCGCTTCGTGAAACATTTTGATATATTCCGCAGAAGTCTTTCCGATTCCGTCAACAGACAAAAGATCATCAGTGTTTGCTTCAAGTACGCCGGCAAGTGAACCGAATTTTGAAAGCAGATCTTGCGCTATGGGGTTCGTATCTTTCCTCGGAATTACAAAAAAGAGCATATATTCGAGTATCTGACATTGCGTCATTCCGGAAAAACCGCTTTCGGCAAAGATCTTGCGCATTCTTTCTCGGTGCTTTTCATGTGTGTTGTCTGGCATTCTGATTCACCCGAAATGTTAGTTAATCTTTTTTGTGATATTATCAAGTTCAAGTTTGAATGTATCTATATCCTTAAAATCCTTATAAACCGAGGCAAATCTGACATATGCAACGTCATCTATTTCGACAAGTTTTTTCATCGCGAGCTCCCCTATTCTGTATGAAGGAATCTCTCTGTCACCTTCAAACAGCAGATCCTGCTCTATATCGGTAACTGTTTTTTCGAGAAGAGAATAAGGAATATCGCGTTTTACGCATGCGCGCCTGAAGGAGGTAAGCAGCTTTTCCCGGTTAAATTCTTCCCTTGTTTTATCCTTTTTTATAACGATAAGAGGAGCGTGTTCAACCTCCTCATATGTTGTAAAACGCCGCTGGCAATTCAGGCATTCTCTTCGACGACGTATTTTTTCTTCCACGGGCCGTGAATCAAGCACCTTACTGTCATTAAATCCGCAGTATGGACATTTCATAGAAAACACTCCTTCATTACCGAAACGGCATATTTTACTGAATCGGATATTTCAGTGTTGGCACTATAAGCATCCGAATAAACTTCTATAATAAAATTACCGTTATAGCCGACAGATTTCAGCATTGAAAAGAATTGCTTATAATCAAATGCTCCCTTACCCGGAAGCAAACATGAAGCATTTTTATCATAATCGTTAAGATGGACGAGCGCAAGCTTATCTGCAACAGCAACAGAAAACGTTAAAGGATCATACCCGTACATAACAGCCTGCTTGATATCAAACGTAAATGCAACGTTATTGCCAAGCTGATCCGAAAAACGTTTTATAAAATCGAGATTGCCGCAAACATGTTGACGCACGTTTTCCTGAGAAAAAACAACGCCATGTTTTTTTGCTCGCTCAAAAAGCCCCGAATATACCTGACAGTATTTTTCGAAAGAAACCTGTTTTTCAGCCTTAAGACCGTGAAAGTTGAGAACATTTGCTCCAAGCAGATTGCAAATATCAAAATACCTGTCGTAAATTTTCAATCCGTCTTCTGTTCTTCTGGGGTAATCCGAAAAAAACAGATAGCTTTCTGCAAACGATGTAAATGGATGAACTGAACAAACACTAAGTCCGTAACTGTCGATAATGCTTTTTATTTCTTTGATATACCCGATTTCCATTTCGGAATGAGTATTAATGAACAGTTCAATTACATTTGCCCCTGTCTGCGCTATTTGCTCAATAACGGTTTCAGAAAGCATCGGATAGTAACATCCGGTAGAAACGCCAAGCTTATTCTTCATTAACGGCAGCATATGCTTTCAGATAAACGGCGCATTCAATACGTTTTCTTTCCATTTCGCATGAAATTTCATGAGGCTTGAGGATATCACCGTGACAATTATAATTATTAGCAGCGCAACCGCCCGAACAATAATATTTTGCCCAACATTTTTCGCATACGGGTTTGTTGAGAACTGTAGATTTTTTGAAATAATCAACGAGCTCACGCTTTGTATCAAAGCTTTCCATAACATTGCCGAGCTTGAAATCATCCATTCCCGCAAAACGGTGACACGGGAAAATATCCCCGTCGGGTGTGATTGCAACATATTCAGTTCCACAGCCGCAGCCTTTAACACGTTTTACTACGCAAGGTCCCTGATCAAGGTCTATCATAAAGTGGAAAAAGTTGAAAAACTCACCCTTATCATGTATCTGTGCCATTTTGTCAGTCAGTCTGTCATACTCTGAGAAAATACGGTCAAGATGTTCTTCCTTAATGGCAAGTGGATCGTTTTTATCAAGAACTACAGGTTCAACGGAAACCTGGTCGAATCCGAGTGAACGTATATGTTCAACATCAGACGCAAAATCAAGGTTGCGCGCGGTAAACGTTCCGCGAACATAATAATCCTTGCCTGCCCTGTTTTTGACCAGCTTTTTGAATTTGGGAACAATTCTGTCGTATGAACCGTTACCGGCAACATCATAACGAACAGAATCGTTGATTTCTTTTCTGCCGTCAAGTGAGAGCACAACGTTTGACATCTCACGGTTAATATATTCGGCAACATCGTCATTTAAAAGGATACCGTTTGTTGTTATTGTAAACCTGAAATATTTGTTGTGCTGCTTTTCAATTGATCTTGCATATTCAACAGTCTTTTTAACGACATCGAAATTAAGAAGAGGTTCTCCTCCGAAAAAGTCGACTTCGAGATTATGTCTTGTTCCAGATCTCTCAATTACAAAATCGATTGCGCGTTTCGCAACCTCAAAAGGCATGTTCTTCCGTCCGTGTCCGAAATCTCCGCCTTCAGCAAAGCAGTATTTGCATCTGAGATTACAGTCATGGGAAATATGAAGACAAAGCGCTTTTATGGGATAATCATCAGGTAAGTTTATCTCATAGTCGCGTTCTGCAAACAGAAGCTCATCTTCATAAAGAGATTTAAGTTCCGAGAACGCTTCTTCTATATTCTCAGGGTCAAAGATGAAATCTGAAACGAGAACATTCTTGATCTCGGCAGGACAGGATGAGCATGAAAACACCGATTCGGGAGTGCAGACTTTTACTGCGTCGTCGCCTTCGCACGCACTGTTAATAAGCCTACAGAGTTCATAAGCGGTCGGTTCAAGAACATGAACCGAACCGCTTTCAACGTCCAAAACGATATTTATGCCGTTTTTTGAGTAAAGGTGCAGCATTTATTTACGAGCTTCGTTCTCGCACTTCTGGTTGGCGACAGTGCAGGAAGTTTTGCAGGCGCTCTGGCAGGAAGTCTGGCATTCGCCGCATCCGCCTTTACAAGCTGATTTTTTGAGGGTTTTTTTAACAAGAGTTTTAACCTGTTTCATATTATGCTCTCCTTAATGATTTTATATTTTATGTTATGTTGATCAGGAATCCGAAATAGTATCCTTAGACTGGATAGCCCATTTCTTAATTGAGATACGGTTTTTATCAGCACCGGTCTCGATAATATACGTATCGTCATCCTTTATCTGACGAACAATGCCCGTGATTCCGCCGATTGTTGTTATCTGGTCGCCTATCTCTATGCTGTTACGCATCTTTTGAGTTTCTTTTTCCTGTTTGCGCTGAGGTCTGATAAGAAAGAAATAAAATGCAACGATTACAAGAACAAAAGGAATGAAGCTTAAAAGCGTAGTCCATATATTAGCGGTCGGCTGTGTTGCAGCTGATGCAGCTGCGTCTGTCGCGTTTGCAGCAGTCCCGTTGAGATAACTGTCTACATTATCAACTGCAGAGTCAAGAAGGATGGAAAGTGCTGTGAATATTTTAGATAAAAACATAGATATCCTCCAAAATGAATTTATGTTTATATTAATTATACAATATATAGATAAAAAAAGCAAGTGTTTTAAGAAAGAAGATTATGACATTTTTCTGATAATTCTGTTTTTACATGTGCTTTATGCGATTAATTTCGATGTTCAGTTCGGGTTTTTGATTTGAGGATCAATACTCACGGAATCATCGGAATTATCAGAGACGATATTTGATTCGTCATCGTTATCGGATTTTTCGGTAGATTCCGTAACAAATACCGCATCATTGTTTTTTGCTCCCGTTGCTTTATCCTGTTTTTTCGAAACAAGAATAACAAATCGAAGGATTACAAGTGAAACGAGAAAATCGGCGATATAAGAAAACATATTCTCAACAGGAACATTGTAAGGATTACCGGGAAGGAAATAAATCACGAATTCTACAAGATGCATAACTGCAAGGAAAAAAGCACAGAGACCGAAAGCAGCAAAATAACGTTTAACGCGAAGTCCCGCGAGAAGCTTTGAGAAGTTCAGACACGATAAAACGATAAATCCAAGAAGAAGTATTGTGTGGGTGCTGTAGGCCTTCGAAAGTATTTCGTTCATATCCATAAAACGTGTAAACAAACGAAGTAGATAATAAAACGTCAAAGACAGAGAAAGAATGGACATAAACGAACTTACTGAATATCTTCTGGGATCAGAAACGTAGAAAACGATAAAAATACATGACAGTGCAGCAAGTATCAAAATATATATTTTGGAATCTGCAAACATATCGGTAATTTTTTCATATGAAAAGTTGATTTCAAATTCAACAAGAAGATCGCGCAACGCACTTCCGAGAATAAAGACTGCAGAAGCTATCATGATAACCTTATCCGGAACGCTGATAGCGCCCAGTCTCTTCCTTAGGGTTTTGGATTCCTGTTTAGTTAAAAAAATCTCAGAGATAAAAAAGGCAATAACAAGGAAGATAAATATATTGCAAAGAAGTGGGATAAAGCTTTCGAGATAGTAAAATCCGCTTGACGGCTCAATAGCAAACAGAATCTCGAGCGTTCGGAAAAGAAGCCCGAAAATAGATAAGGGAAGAAGCATTTTTGTGTAGATTTTGGTTTTCATCACAGAATATGATCCTTTTTGAGTATAATTTCTCGATTTTTATATTATACAATATCATGCTCAAAAAGTCAAGCATTTTAACAGATTTATCAGATTATTGATAAATTTGAGCACTAAAAAAGCCGTTCAAAAGCTGAACGGCTTTTTAATTGCTATGGTTTAATCTTCGGTTTCGAAAAGAATACCGAGAGTGTTTGGTCCGCAATGGGAAGATATTGTAGCCCCTGCCCGGGTATTATAAACATTTTCGAATATTCCGGTTGCCCTGACAGCTTCGACGCACGCCGAAACATATTCGGGATGATCGATGCATGTATGAGTAATAAATACGCGTTTTTTAGAGAATTTCATACCGTCAACAGAAAGTCGGTCATTAATATATTTAACGAGGATATCTTCCATCTTTCCGCGGTATTTTTTACCTACTCCGAGTTTACCGTTTATAACTTCTATGCAAGGGTGAAGTTTAAGAAGATTCGCTCCCAAAGCGGATACAGCCGAGCAACGGCCGCCCTTATAAAGATAGTCAAGTCTGTCTATGATAAAGCTGACGTTCATGTTTTTTGTTTCGTTGTCAACTTTTTTTGCTATCTCTTCGGCTGCAATTCCGGCATCTCTCATATCGCAAGCTTTAAGAAGACTGAGAGCGATACCCGTTGAAAGATTTATTGAATCTACAATGTATACATTCCCTACTTCCTTTCCTGCAATCATCGCATTCTGCATTGTAGAGGAAAGATCGTTGCCGATACCGATAAATACCACGTCACATCCGTCATCAACAAACGGCTTGAAAAACGCGATAAAATCACCAACGCTTCTTGCAGCAGTTTTAGGAAGGACACCGGTCTTGTCTACGTAGCTGAAAATATCTACAGGAAATATATCTTCACCGTCAAGAAATGTTTCGCTGCCCAGGACGACATTAAGAGGCAAAACCTTAATATCTGACTGCTCGATCAGTTCTTTCGAGAGATCACAGCAGCTGTCCGTTGCAATTACTACTTTACGCAAGGTTATTCCTCCTTAAAATTCAATGAGAACGGTCTTGATTTCAAAAGGTTTGACATACATTTCAAAATCTGCACATTCAGAAACAGGAGCTTTCTCTTCTTCAAGCATATTTGTTTCGGTTATACGCTTAATGCCGTTGATGCCTACATGAGCGCGAACTTTCTTGCCCGTGCCGAGAGCGTCGTAAAATCTAATAACAACGCCGTTTACGTTTTCTGCCTTTTTAACAGCCTCAACGATTATATTCGAAGAATCGAATTTAATAAGAGATTCCGAAGCATCGCAGCGACCGCCGACCGTTGTAACGTTAACGTTCAATTCATATGCGGGTCTGATGACGTTTTCAACAGAAAATGTATCATGCGGAAGAAGTGAATATGTAAACGTATGAACACCGTTATCGCCTCTCGGGTCAGGATGTGTGCTGCTCTTAAGAAGAGTGGGACGGACATCGCTGCCGAGCACTGAAATACCGTATTTGCAGTCATTTAAAATTGCGGCGCCGAATTCCATTTCGGAAATATCAGTCCATTTATGGTTGCATACTTCAAAACGTGCTCTGTCCTGTGAAAGGTTTCTGTGAGTAGGACGTTCAGCATAACCGTATTGTATCTCGTGACGTGCGGTTCCTGAGAAAACATTGAGTTCAAAGCCGGCTTTAAGCAGTTTATGTTTTTCTTTCCAGTCGACCTTAGTTTCAAAGTCAACTTTTTTGCTGTCTGAATAGAAAACCATATCCTGAGTAAACGTGGACGCCTCGCCTATCTTCCAAACGCTTCTGATACGAAGCTGAAGTTCTCCGTTAGCTATAAGTTCACGGGAAACAAGATTTTTCTGAAGCTGCATCTTAAGATACTGATCGGGATTTATATCCCAGTTGTCCCAGTAATTCGGAAGGTCTTCACCAAGCCAGATAGAGTTGAGGGCTCCGCCTTCTTTAACAAGCTCACGTCCTGATGACTTATCGATAAAACTTGAAATTCTGCCTATTTTATCAAATTTGATCTCAGCATAAGGAGTAACTACTTTTGTAAGCGCAGCGTTAACTCTGAACGGAGTCTTTGCAGATTCTTTGATTTCATCAAGAGTATAAACGGCAGCAGCAAGCGCAGGAACATCGGCACCGGAAACATAGACTTTGTTTACGCCGTCAATATCGGTGAATTTCTGCGCTTTGAGACCTTTGGGCGCCTTATCCGTGTTTTCAAGAACGAATGACTTTCTGTTCCAGCTCAGATCGTTGAATACGGTTATTTCATCATTGTTTATATCTGTAATTTCGAGAGTTTTTTCAGAAGTAAGAAGTTTTGCAGCCGCAATACCTTCCTTAAAAGCTAAGATAGCTTCATCGTTTACACGTGCGATCGATGAGCCGGGAAGTATATCGTGGAACTGGTGCATGAGAAGATGTTTCCAAAGCTTTTCGAGCTCTTCTGCGGGATATCCTTTACCGCGAAGGAACGCAAGCGTAGCTATAAACTCAGCATCTCTCATAGCAAATTCAAGTTTTCTGTTACCCTTTTTTACCCCTGCAATAGACGTCAGCGTTCCTCTGTGAAGCTCGAGATAAAGCTCACCGAACCATTTGGGAAGATCAACAGACGTTTCTTCAAGCTTATGCATGAATTTTGAAACCGTTGTCATTTCGCCTTTGGGGCAGCCTTCAAGATCGCGGACACGTTTTGCATATTCAGCAAGTTCGTAGGTCGGTCCGCCGCCTCCGTCGCCGTGACCGAGAGCTGCAAGACGCATTTCCTGAACATCTTTATGCTGAACGTCGTTCCACATCGAAATCAGAGTCTCAGGTGTGGGATTGGCGGGAATCGTATTGAAATGAGCGAGTACGGAAGAACCGTCAATACCTTCCCAGACAAAAGTATCGTAAGGGAAACGGTTTGTATCGTTCCATGAAAGCTTAGTCGTGCAGAAGTAGTTTATTCCGCAGCCTTTAAGTATCTGAGGAAGCGCTGCAGAGTATCCGAAAACATCAGGTTCCCAGAGAACATCTGATGAAAAACCGTAATATTTTCTTGTGAACGACTGACCGACAAGAAGCTGACGGACAAAACTTTCGCCTGAAGTTATATTGCAGTCAGGTTCGACCCACATTCCGCCGTTAGGTTCCCATCTGCCTTCTTTTACGCGCTCCTGGATGCGTGCAAAAAGTTCCGGATAGTCCTGACGAATGAAGTCGGCATGGCAGGGTGCGCTCTGGATAAATATAAAGTCATCATTCTGTTCCATAAGGTTGAGAACGGAAGAGAATGTCCTGCCGCATTTTCTGCGCGTTTCACTTATCGGCCAAAGCCATGCCGTATCTATATGGGAGTGACCGACAAGACCGATGGTAGGAGCAGTTTTTGAGTTTTTGGAGGCAAGGAAAGGCTTCATGACGGAGCATGCCTCTGCAAGTTTGGGACGCCATTCAGATTCTGGAGTTTCATCAGGATCACCGTTGATTATGGCGAAAACCATTTCGAGCACTTTCATGCCTTTTGCCATACGAAGGTTGTTTTTATCGTTATGTGTTGCTTTTACAAATGAGAGTATCGTTGCAAGATCAAAAATAAAATCACGGACGTCTTCACGTTCCTGAGCGATGAAAATACCTCCGAAAGTCTTACAGCCTTTAACAATTTTAGGATTAGACTCCCCTATTCCGCAGCCGGGGAACCAGTGTCCGCTGTATGCCTCGAAAGCAAAATGATACTTATCACCTTTTTTAGCTGATTTGACAAGATGGACGTACGGATGATTATTATCGAAAACACCCTTCAGTATATCATTTGCAAACCAAAGTGTTTCACCGTTTGTTTTAGCACCGACAAAAAGACGTTTACCATCCATTGAGGCAGGGATTTTATAATCACAACGGAACCACGCCGTTATGCCTTCGTCACCCCACGCACTGCCTTTTTCGACGGGAGTTCCTTTTTGCGACGGTTCATGCTGAAGTCTTTCGGGTGTTTCAAAAATCGTTACGCCCGTTACTTCCGCAATGTCCTCAAAGCGGTAGCGTTCATACTTTCTCAAGGCTCTGTTGAGTTTTTCAGTCAAAGTGTTGACAACAAGCATACTTTATCTCCTTTAAAATTTTTAGTTATGTAATAATGCTATTGATTATCAAGTATACCTTCTCCGCCGGGTTTTTCCATGATTATTCTCCAGTCGGAATCATCGGATGTTTTAATCATATAGATCTCGATAGATGATGATTCTGTGGTGTAAATAAGCCATTGGTCTTCAGAGGCCTCGATCGAAACCTCCGCTACGACGCAGACGTATGCTGCAGGAGATTTATACCATGGGTCATACCAGTCGTAGTCGGATGGAACCTCTGCGCATGATTTCACTGAAATTTTCGTCAGTTTGTCAAAAGCGAATTCCTCATCGCTTTTAGCATACGTTTCATAGACTAAACTGTTGGCCTTTTCGGCATCTTTTTCATTCAGGTATTCGAAATATTTGAACAGTGTTTCTGTCGGAGTAAGTCCTGCGGGAGGAGCAAAAGATTGCGCTGCATCGTCTCCTGAGTGTTCGGAATCATCGCCTTCGTCTGCCTTGCCGTTATTATCCTGAACTTCTGGTTGCAAAGCAGGATTTTCAGGAGTCTCCTCACCATTTTCGCCATTGACGGGTTTTACGGCAGACAATATTGCAAATGAACCGTCTTCGTTTTTTGTTAAATTATATACAAGAGTGTCTGTGCAGTAGAGGCAAAGAGGATCTGCATACCATTTATAAGTAACTGATGCGTCACCCGCTTCGTTGAATTCAAGAGACGATACGCGTTTATATCTTGTCGGAGAACTTATGCCTTCATACGAATACATTTTTGTTTCGCTATTGTATGCGGCAATATCATGCGCCACATATTTATCGGCTGCAAAATATTTTTTTGCGGCAGAATTCATCTCATCGTCACTGATCAGAAACAGTGACGGATTCTCTGAAGAAACTTCTCCTATACCGTCTTTACGGCAATTCATCATCAGATATGCTGCAATTGCTGAGCTGTTGCTGAAGTCCTCAATCGATTCAAATGTAATTCCGGCTGCGTCGACCCAGGAAGTAAAGCTGTCGACAGCAGCAACGGCGGAACTTGACAGATTAACTGTATTGTATTCTTCAAGCGGAATAAACGAGGTCACTGACAGTGATCCGCCTGATGAGCTTACAGTGAGGACGTAGTCTTTAATTCCCTTTTCAAACGGGGAATCGACGGGATCTTCAACATTAAGACGTACTGTATACTGCCCGTTTCCGTCAGAACTCTCAATCGACAAATAATTGAGCATAAGCGTTTTTATTCCGCTGTAATCAAATGAAGAATTACCTGTAAGCCTGTTGATTGTATCTATATCACCTGTTCGTAACGATTCACAGAAAAGCGCCGCCGCAGTGTCAGAAGATTTTGCGTTAACTTCCATAATGCCCTTTACAATGTCGGAATACGACGATGAACAAAGGAACCAACGGTCGATATATTTTCCCTTTGAGTAGAACGTACCTGAAACATTCACAACAGCCTGTCCCGATTCGAGAGGATAGAAGGTCATCAAAAACTTTTCGGAGCCTTTGAAAAGGATTTCGGTTTTTTCGGGGGAAATTATGTCCGGAACTGACTCAGAAGGCAATAGATCTACGGCGGCAAGAACGTCAATTGCGTCTTCTGAATCTTCACTGTATTTTTCTCTGAATGAGTATTTATCAGTAACCGTAATATCCACACCTTCGGATTTCTTTTGCAGAGCGCCAAGTTCTGTTGCTGAAACAGTCCATGATTCCGTATAAAGATTATCCTGAATATAGGTGATCAAAGCAGATGAAACTGCAGACGGAATGCGATACACTTTATTGTCTCCCCCGCTGATAACAATGGCGGAGTTTTTTGAGGGATAAATGCTTATTGAAAGTGCTGGAAGCTTATTCAGTTCAAAAACGATGTCAGGTTCGCCTATTAGTTCAAGAACGGGGCTCTCCGTCCATGAAGAAATGCCGAGTGCAGACAGAAGATCAGATTGAACGGAAACTATGTATTGGTTCCCTTTATACTGAACGGGAATCTGTTTTTTCTCGGAAATGGAGTTTGAAATCGATGTTTTTAAAACAGATATCGTCTCGGGGCTTTCGCTATCGCCTTTAAGTAATTCGGTTATAGAAGAAAAGACTGTTGACGGTACAGAATAGTATACGTTTTCAAATTCCGCCACAGAGTATGCCGAATAAAGACTGACAGTAACGGATTTTCCGCCATTTATAAAGATATCGCCCTTGTCAGGTAATCCCGCCGGTGCGGTAAAACGGCGTTCCCAATTTGTAACATCAAGAAGGATATCAAGAGACGTATCCGGGGAAAGATTATATTCTTCTCCGCCTTTTGTAACCTTTATGCCTTCTCCGTCGGATATTTTACCGTCAAAAAGAGATGAAACATCGTTAAAATATGATTTTGCAACAAGCTCAGAACTTGCAACGGAGAGTTCGTTGACGGAATAAACGGTGTTTGTGCCGCTGTATTCTATTACGCCGATATTGATCGATTTATAGACATTGATTTTCAGCCCGGTTTTTGTATCGACAATAACTGTCGGTTCAAAATCGGGGTAGACAGAATCGCTTTCAGTCCACTCGGACATATTCAACGCAGATGCAAGCTGTGCGCCGGAAGGGACTGTTTTTGAGGAACCGAGTACTGTAACCGTAACATTATCGGATGCGGCGAGAAACGACGAAGCGTCCGCAGGTGAAATAAATGTATTATCATATAAATAAGCAGTAACGATAGGCAAAATATCTGAAGGCACGGAATAATATCTTACCTTATCGTCATACTGAATCCGCGCTACTTCATTGTCACCAAGAGACATTGTATAACCGTCGTCTATGCTTAACGCCAATGAATCATGGAACGTATTATTATAATCAGGCAGATACTTCCAGTCTTTAATCTTCAGCAAATCAAGAACAAGTTCTTTTTGTGTGATGATGATTTTTTTATCTTCAAATGTGCCTGTCAGTGCGTCCTTCTGCATCAATACGCCCAGAGCGACATCTTTGTTCAGTTCACTGTCATCATCTTTGTTTTTCATGTTAAGGTAAACAGACAGTCCAACTATCAGGGCTGTAAGAATCACAGCGACAGCCACAACACTGGCTATCTGACCGAACGACACAGGCTTTGATGTTTTCATAATAGTATCTCCGGGAATGACTTATCCGAACATGGTTTTAATATCTGAGTATTCAGGGGCTTTCCAGTAAACGACGTCTCCGTAAACTATATCTCTTGAGACTACTGCCATTATCTTATCGTCATCGTAGAACGCTGCGCTGTATCTGAAAACCGCGCCGCCCTCTTCATTCAACTCCGTAACGGAATCAATAAAATCCGAAACGGATGCAGCCAGATTATCGGCATCGGTATTTATTTCAAGATACAATGCGGGCTGTTCCATGCCAATAGTGTCGTAAAACCCTATGTAGCGGCAGTCGTATCCTTTTTTTCTGAGGTCATACTTGATAAAAAACTTCTTCATAACCTCATCACGGTCTCCGCCGGTATACTGAACGATTATTTGCTCAGAAGAAGTGTAAATATTGTAAAAGAGCGTTGAATATACGGTTTTTCCTGACGGGGAAACAAGCGAAACATTGTATATATTCTGATCAAAAACTGCACAGCGAAGCGCGTTGAGTAGCTTCCTGATATTCATGATGTCGTTAGCGGTTACCTGTTCGCCGTCTGAATTAATTGAAAGATAAACGGTGTCTCGGGCATAGGATGTCTCGCGAACAACAATTCCGTATTCGGAGAGTTTTCCGCGAACATATGCGTCTCTTTTCTCGATCTCTGACTCGCAGAAGGAAAATGCAAGCCATCCTGCAAGACATACGATCACAATAAGATAAAGAAATGCTTTTATAAATCTCACACCGTCACCCCATATCTTTTGTAATTTTATCACAATAATACAATTTAGTCAAGACTTTTGTTTAAAAAAGAGCAACTGATGCGCGCATTTATTTACAAAATCAAATTCCGAAACATGAAGATAGCAGCGGATATTGACATTTAACCGAAAAAAGAGTATAATTCAAGAGATATACAAAAATATTCCAAGGCTACTTATCATATATCTTGCCAATAAAATGCACCTTCTGATCAATAATCACTGAAAATGATTTATAAGCTCCGTTTGAACTATTCCCAAAGTGAGGTATTTGTATGGAGATACTGAAATTCATACTTCTTTGTCTTCTTGTGATCTGCGCCGTATCTGTCAGCGTCACAAAGAATCTTCTTTCATCTGTAATTATTTTCATGTCATACAGCGGAATCATGGCCCTTGTATGGATGCTTTTGCTTTCTCCAGATCTTGCGATTACCGAGGCGGCTGTGGGAGCGGGAATCAGCAGTATTTTATTCTTTGTTACGCTCAAAAAACTTGGCTTGCTTTCAGGAGGCTCGAACGATGGCAAGAATAAGAGATAATTATGAGCGATCTGCAGCATACAGAGCGGAAAAGGTGATCAAAGGTGAGGCTGAACCTCTTGACTTCCTTCCGGAAGAAGATCGCACGACAGAGGATAAGCTGACGATAGAGAAAACAGTAAAAGAATCCGAATCAGAACTGTCTCTTTCACCTGAAACACTTACAGAAACGGTAGAATTCAAATTATACAGCAGAATTTACAAAGCTTTATCCGTTGTTGTTTGCATAATTTTTATAACTTCACTCGTCATAACAGCTATTCATCTGCCGAGTCTCGGAAGCGATTTAAACCCTGCAAACAACGAGGTCCCTGAAAGGTATGTTGAAAAAGGTGTTGAAGAGACCGGGGCTATCAATACTGTTGCAGGAATGATTCTTGATTACAGAGCTTTTGACACGTTTGGAGAATCGTGTGTTCTTTTTGCAGCAGTAATCTGTGTTCTGATTCTTCTGAAGGAATCCGATCTGTCAGCCGCAGAGCACAGCGACAGGCAGAACGAACCTAAAAACGACGGGATACTGAAAGCAGCTGCGTCCATCCTCTTTCCGGTTATAATTATTTTCGGATTTTACGTAATACTTAACGGTCATCTTTCTGCCGGAGGAGGTTTTTCGGGTGGAGCGATTCTCGGATCGGGAATGATTCTATATCTGCTTGCTTTCGGATTTGAAAAAGCGCATAAACTGTTTAACTACAAAACGTTTGCCGTTACTGTTTGTTCAGCGCAGATCTTTTACTGTATAGCAAAAGGGTTCTCGTTTTTTACGGGCGCAAATGAAATCGAAACTCATATACCCCTCGGCAATCCCGGCGACATCCTGTCAAGCGGACTGATTCTTCCCCTGAATATCTGCGTTGGTCTCGTTGTTGCATACACAATATACACCTTTTATGTAATGTTCCGTCGAGGAGGTTTTTGAATGGGATTGATTTCAAATTACGAAGAAGTATTTGCCGTTATCCTTTTCGGTATAGGGTTTTCAAATCTTTTATTCAACCGAAATCTTTTAAAAAAAATAATCGGATTCAATATCATGGATTCCGGCGTATATCTGTTTCTGGCTTCTATGGGATATATAGACGGCAGGATGGCGCCAATCATAACAGACGGAATAACAGATGCCGAAGCATATATCAACCCTGTTCCGTCAGGGCTTGTCCTGACAGGTATAGTTGTTTCGGTATCAGTTACGGCAATGATGCTTGCCTTAACGATCCGCCTTTACAGGAGATATAATACTTTGAATCTGGATGAGATTTATATGTTTGCTTCAAGGGAGACAAAGAAATGATGCTCTGGTGGCAAAATCTTCCCTTTTTATCAATTTTTTTAATGATTCTTTCGTCAATCGTCTCTCTGTCACTGTCATTCAAAGCAGCAAGGAATATATGCGTTATATCTCTCGGAACGGTTTTAACAATGTCAGTTATAACGTTTTGCGGCGTATACGTCAGTAAAGAATCTTTTGTTTACAAAATGGGACACTTCCCTGCTCCATGGGGAAATGAGATAAGATCAGGTCTGTTGGAACCGTTTCTTGCTTCGATTTTTGCCATTATAATGCTTTTGGCTGTTTTAGGCGGAATGAAGCACATAAGGAATGATATAGAATCAAAAAAGCTGAACCTGTATTTTCTTACCACAGATCTCCTGTTTGCGTCGATACTCGCCCTTATTTACACTAACGACATATTTACCGGATATGTTTTTCTGGAAATCTGCACGATAACAACATGCGGTATCCTCATGATTCGTCAGATCGGCAGAACTACGCTTGCAGCCGTAAGATATATGATAATAAGCCTGCTTGGATCGGGTATATTCCTAATCGGAATAACGCTTATGTACGATATTTCAGGCTATCTGCTTATGGAAAATATGCGAGAAGGTATTGCAAAAGCGATCGAAACAGACGGAATGACATTACCTACGGTTATGTCTATAGTTCTTGTATCGCTTGGTCTGTCTATAAAGTGCGGTCTTTTTCCATTTCATTTCTGGATGTCTGATACATATGGTTACGCAACACCCTCGTCAAGCGCGATATTATCCGGAATAGTATCAAAAGGATATATCATCCTCCTCCTTAAAATATATTATCGGGTTATTGGAATAGAAACCGTGGCTCAGAGTCATATTCAGGATATACTCTTTGTATTCGGACTTGCAGGAATAATCGTTGGTTCCGTAAACGCAATAAGGGAAAACGATATTTTCAGGATGATAGCTTTTTCTTCAGCTGCACAGATAGGATATATTTTTGTAGGTTTCAGTTTAGGAACTCAAGCGGGTTTTACTGCTGCTGTATTTCAGATATTATCTCATGCCGTTACTAAGCCGTTACTTTTTATTTCCGCTTCCATGCTTTCGGACGCATCCGGAGGAAGCAAAAAATTTTCCGACCTTATGGGCTCTGCTCTCAGGTCGAAGATAGCGGGGATCGGTTTTACGGCTGGCGCGCTGTCGATGGTAGGAATTCCGTTCCTGTCAGGTTTTGTTACTAAAATACTGATCGGCACGGCATCGTTCGAGTCACCTTCAAAAATGATGCCTATATTGGTCGTTCTTGCAATTAGCACGGTATTGAACGCCGTTTACTATCTCAGGACAGTGGTGCGTATATATCACCCGAGAGATCTGAACAAAAAAGAGCCCAAATATTCAAACGACGGTTACTCTTCCTCTGTGTTTTCTGCCGTGATAGTTTGCTTTGTTGCGCTCAATCTTTCGATCGGATTCTTTTCGGACTTTGTTACGGATATCATTCGAACCGGACTTTCCATGTTAGCATAGAATAAAACTGTAAGGGAGAAGAATATGCTTTTTATTCCTTTTCTTGTTCCCGTTATTTCGGGAATAATACTTATCATTACAAAAAACATGCCTCGCAAACCAAGATGCTATTTCGTTTTGTTCGTTCTTGCGGCAACGCTGGCATCCAGTATTGCTTCTGCTTTTTTAAACGAACAGTTCACATTGCTCTCTTTAGGTGATCTGCTGCAGATATCTTTTGCAACAGATACTTTAGCAAGGATATTTTCTGTTCTGGCGTCTTCCGTCTTTCTTATTTGCGGTATTTTTGCATTTGATTATATGAAGGGAGAAAGGAGCGAAAGCACATTTTTCGGCTTCTTTGTAATAGTGCTAGGGGTTTTGAATGCTCTTGCCTATGCTTCAAATCTTATTACGATGTACCTGTGCTTTGAATTCGTAACTCTTGTATCTGTTCCGCTTGTTTTGCATAATATGGATAAAAAGGCGATAAACGCCGGTTTGAAATACCTGTTCTACTCAATCGTAGGTGCATTTATAGGTCTTTTCGGAATCATAATAATATACGGCTATTCTTCGGGAGTTTTTATTGCGGGAGGCAATATAGGCGAATCATCATTGAATGAAAACAGCGGTCTCCTTCTAGTGGGAATAGTTCTTACCGTCATCGGTTTCGGAACAAAGGCAGGTATGTTCCCGATGCACGCTTGGCTCACTTCAGCTCACCCGGCAGCGCCCTCCCCCGCTTCGGCTGTTCTTTCAGGACTGATTGCCAAAGCAGGTATTATTGCTGTTATAAGGATTATTTACTTTGTTGCAGGTCCGTCACTGATTCGTGGAACATGGGTGCAATTCGCATGGTCTTCGATCGCGCTTCTGACGGTTCTTATGGGGTCTGTACTTGCTTTTACGGAAAAACAGTTAAAAAAGAGACTTGCATTTTCATCGATAAGTCAGATTTCATATATCATGCTTGGTTTATCTATGCTTACCCCTGATGCTCTTACAGGTTCCGTATTGCACATGATATTCCATGCAGCTATAAAAAGCGGCCTGTTTCTTGCGGCAGGAGCTATTATCAAACAAACCGGCACTACATACACAGACGGGATTAACGGCATAGGCAAAAAAATGCCCTATACCGTAATGTGCTGGACGTTTTACTCTCTCGCTCTGATCGGAATTCCGCCGTTTTCGGGATTTGTCAGCAAATGGTATCTTGCCATTGGCTCATTGAATTCAGGATTAAGTATCATCAACTGGCTTGCGCCTGCAATTCTTTTGATTTCAGCAGCTCTAACCGCGGGATATCTCTTGCCTCTGATAATCAACGGTTATTTCCATTCCGGCAGCGATAATGAATCAATTTATGAACGAAACGAGGCTTCTAAACTTATGGTTGCGCCTATGGCTGTTCTTGCCGTCGCCGTACTTATGCTTGGTTTATGCTCTTCGTATTTAATTGAAATTATAACAGAGATCACGGGGGCCGCTTTGTGATGCCTTCTGTATTTCTGTTAATTATCGTTTTGTTTCCGATATTCAGTGCGGCACTGATACCAGTTTTCAGGCTCGGAAATGGATCAAAACTCAAAATATACGTTTTTGCAGTTACGGCGTTAACTTCATTGTCAGTCCTTTCCCTTTTTGTTTTTAAGCCGGTAAGCAATCTTGTTTTGAAAGTTATTTTCGCAGACGTTTCCCCGGGTATAAGCTTTTCTCTTGGATTTGACGGAGCTTCGGCCGTTTTTTCAGTAATGATCGCAATCCTCTGGCCTCTTGCTTCCCTATATTCGTTTGAGTATATGAAGGACGAGAGATTTCATACGCTGTTTTACGTCTTTTATACTGCCACGTATGGCGTAACGCTTGGAATAGCTCTGTCTGCAAATCTGTTTACGCTGTATATATTTTACGAGTTTCTCACTATATCCACCCTTCCGCTTGTAATGCACGGATTCAACGATAAATCCATCAGAGCCGGACGCAAATATATGTATTATTCTCTGGGCGGCGCTGCGTTTGCGTTTATCGGCCTGTTGTATGTGATCAATTATGCCGGATCTACGGATTTTGTCCTTGGCGGTATTTTTAAAGGAGAGGTTCCTCCGTTTTTTGAAACGGTATATCTTCTGACGTTTATGGGATTCGGTGTTAAAGCAGCCGTATTTCCGCTTCACGACTGGCTGCCCTCCGCCTCTGTTGCACCTACACCGGTTACCGCGCTCCTGCATGCCGTTGCCGTTGTTAAATCAGGAGCCTTTGCAATAATTAGAATGACCTATTATTGCTTCGGAACACAGATGCTCGAAGGATCATGGGCTCAATATACCGTTATAGGAATTTCTCTTTTTACTGTTCTCATGGGTTCAGTATTGGCATTAAAAGAAAGCCATTTTAAACGCAGGCTCGCCTATTCAACCGTCGGTAATCTTTCTTATATTCTTTTCGCCGCATCTCTGATGACTCCCGAGGGGCTTTTGGCTGCATTCATTCATATGCTCGCTCACGGTATAACAAAATCTCTCGGTTTTTTTGCGGCGGGAGCAATTATGAAAAAGACAGGAAAAGAATATGTTTATGACCTTGACGGACTATATAAATCAATGCCTTTTACCTGTATTTGTTACTGCGTTTCAGCTGTTTCTCTTGTCGGTATTCCGCCTTTTGCTTGCTTTATAAGTAAGTGGAACATTTGTTTAGCTGCTTTACATTCAAACAGTGTGGCAGGTTATCTCGGAATGGCTGTGATTATTATATCTGCAATGCTGACAGGCTTTTATATGTTCACTCCTGCGATAAGAATGTTCAGTCAACAAAAAAATAATGCACAAACAAATGTTTGTGACCCTCAATATACAATTAAAATCACTCTCGCATTACTCGCCTTCTCAACATTTATATTCGGTATTCTTGCATCACCAATTACTTCAGGCTTAAATCAATTGATCTTCGGAGCATAATTGAAATGAACGGATCACATTTATCTTTTATGACAGAACAGTTTACTGCATTTTGCGTATACGCCGCAGTCTTTTTTCCGTTTATTGCTGCCATTGTTTCAGTGATTTTGGAAAAAATAAGTAAAAAAGCTCGTTCTCTGTTTATCATTTCGGCTTCCGCACTTGAAGTGATAATCTCCTTTTTGTTGCTTTTTTCACAGACCGAAACCGCCTTTACAATTCCCTATGTACTGATTTTCGGTCTGAAATTCGAGCTGAACGGATTTAACAACATTTTTATTATAATAACCGCAATTATGTGGTTTGCAACATCTTTATTTTCAAATGAATATTTTGCTCACTACAAAAGTACTAACAGATTCTTTTTCTTCTATCTTTTAACCTTAGGTGCTGTTTGCGGAGTATTTCTGTCGGCAGACTTTATGACGCTGTTTGTGTTTTTTGAGATAATGTCCTTTACTTCTTACGTATGGGTTGCTCACGATGAAACAAACAATGCTCTTAAAGCAGCGGAAACCTATCTTGCGGTTTCGGTAATCGGCGGACTTTCAATACTTATGGGAATGTTTCTTATTTATTCCGAAGCAAACACTCTTGATTTCAATGCGCTTGAAAACTTCTTTGACGACGGAGTAAACGGAACGACTATAGCCGCGGGACTTTGTATGCTTGCTGGGTTCGGAGCAAAGGCTGGTATGTTTCCGCTTCACATATGGTTGCCCAAAGCGCATCCCGTGGCGCCTGCCCCCTCCTCGGCATTGCTTTCAGGCATACTGACGAAAACAGGGGTATACGGAATTCTTATTATTACCGCGAAAATATTTTATCGTAATTCATTCTGGGGCAGTTTGATACTGACACTCGGGGTCATAACAATGATAATCGGAGCATTGCTTGCACTGCTCTCTATCGATCTTAAAAGAACTCTTGCGTGTTCGTCTATGTCTCAGATAGGCTTCATTCTTATAGGCACCGGCGTTTTCGGACTGGGCGGAAAAGGCGCAATAATAGCGATTTGCGGTGTTGTTTTACATATTATAAATCACGCAATGTTCAAACTTCTTCTGTTTACAGCTGCCGGTACTGTTTATATGAATACGCATAAGCTGAACCTTAATGAAATTCGCGGCTTCGGTAATAATAAACCTTTTTTTGCAGTTTTGTTTTCAATCGGTTCGCTGGGAATAAGCGGTATTCCTCTTTTAGGCGGATATGTCAGCAAAACCGTTCTTCACGAAAGTATTTCGGAATTATCAGCAGCAACAGCCTTTCCTCTTTACGTTAAAATAACGGAATACCTTTTTATTTTTGCAGGAGGACTTACGTTTTCCTACATGATCAAGCTGTTTACGGCAATCTTTATTGATAAAAGCAGCAATGGCATTACCGATAAACGTTATATGAGTGCGATAACGGCGACATCAATGCTGATACCTTCAGCTGTAATTGTTGTTTCGGGCATATTGGGTAACTTTTACGTACGGTATATTCAGGATACGATATCGTCATTTTTCGGCATTTCAGTTTCGGAACACAGCATCAATGTTTTCTCTGCCGAAGCACTGATCAGTGCGTTGATCTCTCTCGTAACGGGACTGTCAATATATCTACTTGTCGTTCGTCGGTTTATGATAAGAAAAGTCAATTCAGATGAAACACAGTATATTGATCTTTTGCCGGAAAAAGTAGATCTGGAAACAATGATTTACAGGCCCTTGATATCGCTGATAATCCAAGCTATGTCTGCAGTACTCGGTCTATTCAATATTTTAACGGACACCGTAACAGCATTTTTCTTCAGGTCCGGAATTATCAGCAGAATATTATCTGTTTTCAATTCTTTTACCGACGCCGTTGTGCTGTTTTTCAGCAAAACCGGATTTATCAGGTATTTTTTCAACATTATAAATTCAGTTACCGATTACATTGTGCTGGCGTTAAGAAAAACTGTTTTCAGAAAATCCAAACCGAAAGCAGAGCTTAACGCAAATGAAAGGGCGAGTTATTCAATCGGGGCATTTCTTGACAGGATATACGCATTTTTTAATAAAGGTGTGGACACCAGAAAGAAAACCTTTGCACAAACGGCAGTTCAGCTAAGAACAGTTAATTTTGAAGTAAACAGAATGATTGGAAAAACGTTTTCTTTTGCTTTGATAATGACATGTCTTGGAATATGCACCGCGATAGTATATATTTTGATTACAGTATTCTAAAAACGGAGGTAATTATGGCGGAATTCAATCAAACAGATTTTATAAAGAAATTTTATTTCACGCGACAGGCAGGAAGTGACGGCGAACACAGAGCTGCAAAAATAATTGCAGAAACTATCGTGTCTATGGGCGGAGATAGTTCGTACGAAGAATTTGATATCAATTACTTTAATATTGAAAAAGCCTCACTGACAGTCCATTCTAAAGGAAAAGATCATAGCAATGAAGTGACAGGATACGGCAGAACGGGTTCCACACCAATTAACGGTATAACAGCGCCGTTTGTTTATGCCGGAACAGGAAGCGAAACGGAGCTTGAAGGATGTGAAGGGAAAATTGTTTTCGTAAATGCCGTTCATCATGATATTTACAGAAGGATGATCGATAAAAAAATCGCGGGTTTCATAACTTTTGACGGTTCTGTTTCGGACGACAGAACGAAAACAGACCTGAATACTCGCTCGATCAAAGAAAAAACAGCTGAATTCGGATCACTTCCCGGAATTACCATGCGTTCGGCAGATGCAGTTAAAATGATAAAATCCAACCCGGGAGAGTGTGACGATCGAGCTGAAACAAAATAATACTGTCTTGCATTCAGGTAATATAGTTGCTGATATAAAAGGTATAAAAGATAAAGAAAAAATGCTCTTTACCGCGCATTATGACAGCACCATGTTTTCGAAAGGTGCGTGGGATAATGCATCGGGATGCGCAAATCTGATGTCTCTTTATTCTTATTTCATTAAAAACAAGCCCGACAGAAGCATACGTTTTATCTGGTGCGGCGGTGAAGAACTCGGACTGAAAGGCAGCAGGGCATATGTTGAGAGACATATGCAGGAACTTGACGATTTTTCTCTCGGCATAAACATCGATATGACCGGAACAGTGATAGGAAATGATATAGCATGCGTTACAGGGGACGATTCGATTAAATCTTATCTGCAGTATTGCGCATCTGAAGCAGCATTTCCCGTATCCGTTTCATCCGGAATTTTTCCGAGCGATTCTTCTTCATTTGCATACGCAGGCGTTCCGTTTATCGTATTTCAAAGAGGAGGCCAGGGCGGAATGCATACGCGAAACGACAGGATAGATTTTCTTTCGGAAAGATCACTTAGAAATACGACAGAATTTATAAGGTTTGTATCACAGCGTCTTTTGAATTCAAAGCGATTCCCTGTTCCCAGAACAATTCCGGAGAGAATTCGGGAAGAGCTGGAAAATTATTTCCGATAAAAATACGTGGACATATTACATGTCCACGTTAATTATTTTATTGAACGGTTAATGGTGAATCAAAAGAATCTGTCCATTCCGCAAAAAGCTCTATCGGCTTTTCTGAAAAGAAAGCAGGCAGATAAACGTCAAAACTCGGGGAAAGTTTCATTTTGTATAAATCATCTGTTTTAGTCCAGAACACCCTGCCCTCTTCTGTTCCATCTGAAAGCGTCCCAGAATAGTCGTTTGTCTTAAAAAGATATTCCACATATCTTTCATCAGAGTTCTTTTTTGCCCAGTTAACGATCCCGCACAAGACAGGATTCCTGATTTTCAGACCCGTCTCTTCAAACGCCTCTCGGATCGCACATGCTGTAAAACTTTCACCTTGTTCAACATGCCCTCCAGGAAAGCATATACCGGGATATTTTTTCAGTCTGTCAATCACCACGACCTCACCGGCAGTGGTATTTTCAATCATAATCATTGTAGTTAGTTCATGCATTTACTGGTTCTGATCTCCGTATTGCTCTATAAATTCTTCAAAACATATTCCTTCAGACATAATAAATGATGCATATTCAACGCCGACGTAACGATAGTGCCAGGGTTCAAATATGATTTTAGTAATCTCTGTTTTGTCTTCAGGATAACGCAGAATAAATCCGTATTTTGCTGCGTTAGCTTTCAGCCATTTTGCCGCATCCGTTTTTGCATAACCTGAATTCAGCCTCTGATAAGACGGAGTAACTATATCCATTGCCAGTCCCGTGTGATGCTCGCTTGTTCCCGGAACAGCAACTATTGTTGCAGCAACTATCGGTGCTTCCTCTTTGGAATATCCTTCGTCTATTAGGTCATTGATTTTGTTATTGAAAAGACGGGTCTGAAGATCTATATCACGAATTGATGAGCAGATCTGAAGATCTATACCCTCTTTTTTAGCATCTGCGATCATTTGTATTGCATATGGCGCAACACGGCTGTCAAGATAATAATTGCCTTGAACCTGCATTTTATCGATTACAAAGCCGTCAGGAAGGAAATGATCGGGATTTACAAGTATAAGGTTCCACAACGAAGTGTCAACCTTAGTTGTTCCGTCAAAATAAGCTGTTTCATCCTGTGGTTCATCTTCGAAAAGAGGTTCTGCTTCGCTGTTTTGCGTTTCTTCATTTGATTCAGAAGAAACAGAAGATTCAGCAGATGTTGATTTCGTCAAAGATGCTTCTTCGGATACATCGTTGTTTTCTGTTACTTCCGGATCATTGTTTTCCGCTTGTTCTACATTGTTATTTGATGCAGCAGAATCTGTTTGAGGAACAGACGATTCAGCAGATGTTGATTTCGTCAAAGATGCTTCTTCGGATACATCGTTGTTTTCTGTTACTTCCGGATCATTGTTTTCCGCTTGTTCTACATTGTTATTTGATGCAGCAGAATCTGTTTGAGGAACAGACGATTCCGCAGTCTGAGATTCTTCGGCGCTTTGTATCTCTTCTTTGATCTCAGGTTCTTCCGGCTTCAACGCATCTTCCGCAACAGTTTCGGAAGATAAATTTTGATTTTGACTTTCCGTTGTCAGCAGTAATTGATCGTTTTTGCTTTCGGAAGAGTTTGAAGAAACAGACGATTCCTGCGTATCAGGTTCTGATGTATCAACAACTGTATTAGCGGATGAACATGAGACAAATACAAGTAAAGAAACACCCAGAACGATACAAAGTATACCCAATAACGGAATTACTATATTCTTCTTCATATCTTTCTATCGATTATGACCTCTTTATTCGTGAAAGTATTCTTCATATTCATGAATAGTATTATATTCGGGGATTACATATTTATCAACGGCGGTATACACGCGGCTTTCAAACGATTCTACGCATTTAGCAACAGAGTTGTTTTTGGCAAGCTGACCGAACATATCAGACATTCCGTGCATATGGTCATGATAATAATTATGCCCGAGTTTCGTTATATCAATAAAGAGACGCGCGTCACGCTCATCCTCAAAATAGTTTCTGATAATATAATCAGTTATTTTTTCTTCGGTCTCATAACCTTCAAACGGTTCGTAGAGGGCATCAAGAACCAGTGCGGAAGCCTCAGCGTCTTTAGCCGTGATCGGAATAGCAAGAGTGAAATCCGCAGATTCATATGACGTAGTATAATCAAACGGAGATTTTGCGCCGGGACCGCACGGGAAAGGAACGATTCCGAAATTTTCCATTCTGTACGCGATGGATTCTGATGATGAAAGAATCTGATATGCGTCAATAAGAGTCATTACGGATTTACCGTCTATAAACTGATCCAAGCCATACGATTCGGTATTAATATTGCTGGCAGTAGCGCCGAAAAGCCATTCTGCGACCTGATTATAAGCATCAATGGCGTTCTGAGTGAAATAGCCCAGTTGATACGACCCGTCATCATTCATGGTTATAAAATCGCATCCGTTGCACATCGGCATAATCATAAACATTCTGCCGTATTCAAAGCATGAACCAAAGGAGTATACGAATTCATTAGTGGTTGAGTTGACGTGAGCATATGTTTCGATCGCATTGCCGAACGTATCCCAGTTCCATTCACCGTTTTCGAAATAGTCTCTGGGATCCGTTGTAACAAGATCTGCAATATATTTTTCATTAACGGCAATAAGGTTGGAAGGAGAGTTGGAAAGGCGTAACGGGTGCTGTGCGGGAAGGAGTCCGTATATTGCGCCGTTATACATAGTAGACATGCGCAGATACCTGTTGCCCCATTTAGTTTCATCAAAAACATCGAGGCTGTCAATACCTACAAGATTAACAAAAGTACCTGAGGGAATGTAGTTGACGAGCCAGTAGGATTCTTCCTGCAACATGTCAAATATATAGGAACCGGATGCAACGCTGAAATATGCTGTTTCTCCGGATCTGTTTACATAATCAAAAACAATCTCACAATTATATTTATCTTCAACCTCTTTAATACGTTTTGCCGCAAGGTCACCGAATTCGGTATTGCTGATAAATGTAAGAGTAGAATCAGCGCCTTCAAAAAAATAGTCTTTCACCATACCCATTACAAACTTCTGACCGCGCAAGTTGATCTCATCAGCGCTGATCTCGGATTCATAATCGGGGACAACTTCTTCGGAATCAGAACATGAAACGAAAGAAAATACTATAATAAAGCAAAGCAATAAAGCAATTATTCTTTTCATTGTTCAAACCTTCTTGTTTTTTATTATTTTTTTGTTATTATAACATAGACAAAACAATTTGTCAATTACGAAATTCAAAAAGATTTTTTTGAGAATGGTAATTACCTTATAAATACTTGACAACATGTTCGAAACATGATATAATATAACCATAATGAACATTGGAGGTACTAAAATGAAAATTCAGGAATCAGGCGAGATGTACCTTGAACATATACTAATTCTGAGTCAGCAGATAAACCATATAAGAGCGATCGACATTGTTAATCGCACCGGATATTCAAAACCGAGCATAAGCAGAGCTTTAAAGCTTTTAAAGGAAGACGGTTTTATCAATATAGATAAATCCGGTTATATTTCATTAACCGCGTCGGGTGAACAAACTGCAAAAAAAATCTATGAAAGACATAATATTCTTTCCGGAATTTTCAGAAAAATCGGCGTATCAGTTGAAAATGCAGTTGCTGATGCCTGCAAGATTGAACATGACATAAGCGATGAAACGTTTGAAAAACTAAAACAGTACTTTACAGATAAATAATTATTATTCTTTTTACGGATGTGAATACTCATTTAAATCGGCATTATAAACATAGAAAAGACCGGATTGCAATAATCGAACTGCAATCCGGTCTTTTAATTTATCGGGAATATTTATGATTATGACGATTTATTTTACGCTGTTGTCTGCGAGAATTTCAGGTTTATTAGCCATGCTGTCATCTTCGGTTATCTCTCTTATCACTCTGCATGGAACTCCCGCAGCAAAAGAATTTGAAGGTATATCATGTGTGACTACGCTCCCCGCTCCTATTACACAGCCGTCACCGATTGTTACGCCAGGACATACCGTTACGTTTGCACCAAACCAGCAATCCGAACCGATCGTGACCGGCCTTGCATAACAGAAACGTTTATCGTTGCCTTCTTTATCAAGCATGAGTTTTCTCTCTGATGCAACCATGGGATGCAACGGTGTAACTATTGTTACGTTAGGACCGAAATTGCAGTCGTTACCGATTTTCACAAGCGCATCGTCCTGAACAGTAAAATTATAGTTTATAAACACTCTGTCACCGATCTCGGTGTGCTTTCCGTAATGGAAAAACACAGGTCCCTGCATGAAACTGCCCTCTCCGAATTTCGCAAGTATTTCCTTGGCAAGCAGTGCGCGTTTTTCTGTTTCATCTTCACGGGTCTCACTGTATTCTTTGCTGAGATTATGCGATCTGAGCTTTATGGCGCGAAGTTGAGCATCACCCGGACAAAAAAGTATTCCTTTAAATATTTTTTCTTCTTCTGTCATAACTCACTGATTCTCCCATGAAATAAGTTGAACGTTGTTTTCGGCAACATATTCGTTGATTGCTGATTCGATGGACTGCATAGCGGATGCGGCTGTTTCTTTTCCGCTCAGGACGTTCATAATTGAATTTCTGAAATTATCGTAATTATCTCCAAGCTGTATCTGGTAATTATAGCTCGGTCTTTCGATCGCGTCAATATAGAAATCAACATCTTCATCGTGATGGAACATATAACGTGATCGTTCTTTCCATCCTCCTGAATTGTTCAGAGGTTCGAACATAAAATCAATAATCTTGCCAATGCTTTCAACGTCGTTTTTTGTCATTTTAACGATATAAAGGAGGCGGTCATATGCAACATATGTACCCGTCTGACCGTTGTTGTTCGGTCCTTTAGGGAACGGAATCATTCCGTAATCTTCCATCTCATAGCCGATTGCGCCTTCTTCAATCGAAGTTGCTTCAAAGCTTCTTGTAAAATAAAACGGTCCTTCTTCGTTGATAAAGTTATCCACTTCCCTGTCTTTGCATAGTTTTTGCTGATACAGACTTGCCAGATAATCAAATGCCGCAAGTGCTTCGGGAGACGTCATGCCGAAAACAACTTTGCCGTTATTGTCAACAAGCATCTGTGCACCGTTTGAAAATGCAGCTGACTGCGCCATATCGGCAGGTGTTGTTCCGCCTGTTTTTACAAGCATACCGGTATAGGAAGTATCTCCTTCGGTGAACGTGGCGATTTTCAATTGATCTTCCATTGTTTCCCACGTCCAGCTTCCGTTTTCAATAAAATCGTAAGGACTGGTAAGACCGATTTTTCGGATAAGATTATTATTTGTAAGAATTACGCCGTGTATCTCAGGCATCCATTCCCATTCATAAGGGCAAAAGCCGTAGACATCGCCGTCAAATATGCTTTGAGCTCTGAAATAAAGGGGTCCGAATTTTTTATCTTCTGCATCAAGCGTTGATATTTCATTCATTGATGCAAGAAAATTTGCTTTATAAAGAGAGTAAGCAACGCCAACCTCTCTGTCTATGATATCGGGGACGGGAAGTCCGGCAATATAACGAGTGGTAATTGCAGAAGCGTCATAGGATTCAGAGTCCATATTTAAATATGTAAACGTGCAATTGAATTTTTCTTCTGTTTCGGCATACCGCTGAAGCATTTTATCGCCCGCATCAGTATCCCCGGACTGAGGAAAATACATCGAAACACGCCATGGCGCAAAGTAAAAAACTGCTCCGTTAAAATCCTCTGTACCGTCATCTGACATATCATAATCAGGCACTGTTTCTTCTGTTTGCGCCGCGCAGGAGGTAATGAAACAAAGGATCAGAAAAGAAATAATTATTTTTAAAAATCTGCTTTTCATTTTTTTCTCCGATAAATAATAATTGAACATGAAAACACCGTATACATACGTACACGGTGTTAAGAATAGAATTATTCTTCGCTTTCCGAATCGTCTTCTTTAGAAGTGTCGGGTTCTTCGCTGTCTTCTTCGCAGTCGCATTCGCCGTTGTTAACGTGATCAACGGAGATATAATCCTCGTCAGAGCAATCATCGCAATCACATTTTTCGCTGTTGCAATCGCAATCATCATCGCAGCAGCAATCACAGTCGTCATCGCCGCAGCAGCAACAATCGTCGTCCCAGTCGCCGTCTTCTTTAGCTTTTTTTATTGCTTTATATGTGTTATACGCAGAAAAAGCGGCAACAGCGGCAATGGCTCCAACTGCAAGACCGATAAAAAACTTTGTTGAATTCTTCATTTCGAGGCCTACTTTCTATAATCTATATAATTGTTTTAATTATACCTTATTTTGAATTTAATGTCAATATGCAAAGTGTGGATTTTATGTGGTAATTTTAACAATTTGTTATTCCCGGTTCAATATTGTATAATCAAGGCAGAATCACGGTGATTGCTATCATGATCCTGCCTTGTTAAATTCAAGTCTTCAATAATCAGATTCCACTGGTTCCGGAGTAGTTCGGAGCCTCTTTTGTTATGCTGATATCATGAGGATGACTTTCTCGCAAACCTGCACCTGTAATTCTGACAAATCGTCCGTTTGTCTGAAGATCGGGAATTGAAGCCGCTCCGCAATATCCCATTCCTGCCCTGAGTCCGCCTATAAGCTGGAAAACTGTATCTGACAGAGTTCCTTTATACGGAACACGACCTTCTACGCCTTCGGGAACGAGTTTTGACTGACCTTCCTGGAAATATCTGTCTTTTGATCCGTCTTTCATTGCGGCAAGAGAGCCCATGCCTCTGTAAACTTTAAAACGTCTGCCCTGATATATTTCGCTTTCACCCGGGCTTTCCTCACATCCTGCAAATAGAGAACCGAGCATAACAACGTTTGCACCGGCAGCAAGAGCTTTGGTAATATCACCGCTGTATTTTATACCGCCGTCAGCAATAACAGGGATATCGTGTTTAGCGGCAACACATGCAACTTCATAAACAGCAGTAATCTGAGGAACACCGATACCTGCAACGACACGTGTTGTGCAAATAGAACCGGGACCTATACCGACTTTCACGCAATCAGCGCCTGCGTCGATGAGATATTCCGCAGCTTCATGAGTAGCGATATTACCCGCAACGACGGGTGTATTCGGGAAATTGGATTTAAGCTTTTTAACGGCATTATATATATTAAGAGAATGTCCGTGCGCTGAATCGACAGATAACAGATCTACGCCTGCGGAAATAAGAGCTGATGCTCTTTCAAGAATATCATCTGTTGCGCCTACAGCAGCGCCGCAAAGAAGACGACCCTGGTCATCTCTAGCGCTCATCGGATACTGAATGGCTTTTTCTATATCCTTAATTGTAATAAGACCTTTCAGGTCACCGTTTTCATCTACAATGGGAAGTTTTTCGACCTTATAGTGCATCAGTCTGTCTTTTGCTTCCATCAGCGTTGTGCCTACGGGAGCTGTAATAAGGTTTTCTTTAGTCATAACATCGTTAATGCAGACATCGTAATTCTTTATAAAGCGGATATCTCTGTTTGTAAGAATACCGACGAGTTTTTTGCCGTTACATATCGGCACGCCGCTTATTTTATATTTTTTCATCAGCTCAAGCGCGTCTGTAACCTTATGCTCCGGGCTCAGATAGAACGGATTGACTATAACACCGTTTTCGCTTCGTTTTACCCTGTCTACTTCTTCTGCCTGCTTCTCAATGCTCATATTTTTATGGATAATCCCCATACCGCCCTCTCTTGCGATCGCGATAGCCATGCTGCATTCGGTCACGGTATCCATAGCTGCAGAAATTATTGGCATATTAAGTTTGATATTCTTAGTGATATACGTTGAAACATCAACCTGACGCGGTATAACGTCAGATTTTGCGGGTATTAAAAGAACGTCGTCAAAAGTTAATCCCTCAAGGCAGAATTTTGCGGATGGATCCATGTTTATCATAGCTGTTCCCTTTCAAGAATCAATATTATAATTCGCTCAATTTCTGTTCAAACTTTTCGCGTTCCGCGCGAAGTTTTCTTTCAAATGTGAAATCCATTGTCAGGCCGTCATTTTCGGCTATTATCCCGCCGATCATAATGCGAAGATCCTGTTTGACATCTATATCAGGGAAAACCGCCCGCATTATATCAAGATCGGTTCTTGAAACATACAGTCTTGTTAGACCGTCAAGTTTTTCATTAGCTTTTGCAACACATTTTTTTAAATACTCAATATATGCATCGGTTTTTTTGAACTCCAAAAGCTGCTTTTTTACTGCTGCCATTACGGCATCGACATAATGACCTTTTTCGGCAAAAACTTCCTTTTTGCTTTCAATCTTATGCATGGAAAGCTCTCGAGCCATTTCGCTTTTGATGTCAAAAACACTCTGCTGAATCATATCATAAGCTTCTGTAAGAAGTTTTTCTTCTACTGCGTCTTTATTATTCTGATCAACAGAGACTGCCGCCTCGGCGTTATTGTTTATCTCATCATTAAGAACCATATTTACACTCTTTTCGAAATAAGTATATTAGTCCGGAGTAATTATATTCCTGAAAATTTCGTCGACCCATTCGATATTGTTGTTGTCGTAGGCAATCTTTATTCGTCGCAGTTTATCAGCTCGCTGCTCATCCATTTCACGCATAACGGTTTCGAGGTGTTCCTGTTCGTTTTCTCTGTAAATATCTATTCGTCTCTGAGCGCGTTCGATATATTCTCGTCTGAGCTGCTCAATCTCTGCGGTTGCAGCAACTCCGTATCTTCCCTGGACATTCCGGGTCTGTGTAATGATTTCTTTTGCCTGATCAAAAGAAGCCGCGTAAGGATCTTTGTTGTTTTCCACGCTTTATGCCTCCTTAAATAAACAGTCTGTTATGATTTTTTATATTTAGTATATAATACAACATTAAGAATTATTTTGCAAGTGTCTGATAATTTTTTTCGGTTTTTTTTCATAAATTCTTATTTCAGCAGTTTTATCCGGCTGGCAACTGATATAGGAAAAGGACGGCAGAAATAAATCTGCCGTCCTTATATGTGATTTGAAAGTATTACTCTTCTTCCTCTACAGGAACATAGTACCAGTTTTCGCCTGCTTCAACAATGATTCTCTGATTTTCATCGGTATTAAGAGACCACATCTGTGTAGCAAGTCCGTTATATTCGGATGCAACGAGATAACTTGTTTCATAATACTTATCATCTTCTGTTCTGATATAAGTTGTTGCAAGATATTCATCGTCATACATAACACGTTTAACGGCGATACCGAGAGCATATCCGTTCTTCTTGTTTACGATGGAGAAGAGACCGTCATGCTCGGTAACGAGCCACTGCTGGTTTTCTGCGCCCGTATTGTTTGCTTCACTGATTACATCGTCGTCAAGCGTAAGAGCAAGTCCTGTTTCAACGTTTGCAATAGTGTAGTAATCACCCTGAACGTTTGTGAATGTCCAGTGCTGTGTAGTTCCGGGGAGAAGCTCCCACTGAGTTATATACGTGTCAGAATAAGCCCAGTTGGGATCGATCAGATCGTCTGGATAAGGTTCGCTCTTAAGGTCTTCAAGGCTGTTCCACTTAATGCTCGGATTGTAATGTCTGATTCTGTCGTTCTGAATCTGTCCGAGAACTGTTCTGAATGACATTTCATCGATTACGGACATATAGTAGCCTGTACCGATATTTTTAAGACGAACCATAGTATGCTCTTCGTCAACATACTCAAGTTCCCATCCGGAGTTAAGGTCTGTTTCCTTAGGCTGTTTGAGTAATGCAACGCGGCATCCCATTGTAGGTGCAAGGGGCTGGAATGACCAGTTAACACCTATTGAGAATATGTTGGAGTTGAGCGCACTATGCGCAAGGTTTGTCCAATAGTGTCCGTCATTTGCATAGTCATAGTCTACAAGACCTGCGTCAACGCTGAGCAAATTACCGCCTACGTTGAGCTGGCTAAGGTATTTACCATATTTAACGCTCTTGAGTCTGAAGGAGCTGGCTTGTCCGGTATCGTTGTCTTTTTCGTAGATCCAGAGCTGGTTGGTGCTGCCGGTACCCTGTGCGATTTCAAGACCTGCAGTCAGATAAGAGCCTGCCTTTGTGGATGAAAGAACTGAGTAATTGCGTCCGCTGATGATCGATCTGTCTTTAGCGTGCGGCAACTCAACGGGATTTGAAGTTGTAGCAACAGCAGCAGGATCATCTTTTTCGTTGAGGGGTATAATTCTGTAGGAGAATTCTGCTATTTCGCCGGGTATAATGATGGAAGGATCAACGTAATACTCAGAGTCTGTAAGGTTGCCTGAAGATACGCCTCTCTGTTTTGCTATAATTCTGAGACTTGTATTTCCTGAGCTCTGAAGAGCATTGAAAGCAAAGTTTGAAGTATCGCTTGTGAAGAGAAGCTTCATACCTGTTTCGGAATCTTCAAGAGCTACCCATCTTGCTTCTGATTTATCGCCGACGTTATTCTTAATAAGGTAGTTTGCATTTGAAAGTGCGGCAACGGTCTGGTCATATACGCCGATCTTTGTGTCTGCGTATTTATCCGGATAGCTTGATCCGGGACCTCTTCCGTACCATGTATATTCGGAGAATGTCTGCGGAAGATCTGCGATAGTTGAGATATTCATCGGGATTCCGACGTAAATCGAGGGATCATATGCATAGCTTACAACGATTTCGCCGTCACCGTAGATATCGTAATACATTGTCAGATCTGCGCTGCTTGTTTCACTGCTGTAGAGTGAGTAATCGTTTGCTACGCAGGAGATATCAAGACCGAGACGATAGTGGTTATCGGCAATACGCTGAATATCGATGTAGTCGCGCAGGAACTGATTGTTTGTTACTCTGCTAATAACATTGTAATTGGAACCTGTTACTTCAGAGTAAGCATCGCCGCCTGTCGAGGTTCTAGTAAGGCTGAATCTCGGAGCATTTCTGAGGATAAGAGAGTCGTTGTAATAAACAGACATTATACGTCCGTTTTCTGCATTGACTTCAACGGAAACGAGGTCGTTTTCCAACAGGATATACGGAGTATAGTCATCATACTCTTCTTCCCATTCTTCCTCTTCAACGTATTCAGGTTCAACATCGGGATAGTTAAACAGCGGGTTGCCTTTTTCATCCTTCATCTGATTGCCCTCTTCATCGAGGATCGGAGTCGGGGTTCTTGCAGGATCAACTTCAAAAGGAAGCTCCTGACCGAAATATTCGGCATTGAATACCCACTTAAGCTGATATCCTGCAGGGATATCGCCAAGGTCTTCTTTTTGTGTAAACTTGATGGTCAGCGCGTAATTACCGTTATTGACGGCTTTTTGCGGAGTGTTATAATCAATATGAAGCTTAACGTCTTTAGTGTATGCTGGAACGTCAAGATCAACTGTTCCTTCTGAAATAGGAACGGGACGCGGATTTGTCCAGTAGTTGTTTACTTCGGTAAGCACGTATGTGCAATCATAAATATCGCTGAGCTTTCTTTCCGCATTGTTTGTTACGTAGAAATCACCTGATACGATATCAAGGATAGTTGCGCTTATTGAAGGTTTCTGAATTATGGTAACATCGAGAGCGTCGCCGTTGTTATTCTTTACTGTGCCTGTCTTAGGCATCGTTTCGAAACCTGTAAGATCATACTGAGCAAAGAATACGTTGCCCGAAAGAGCGTCTTTCCAATCGGCATCGGAAAGGGAAACGACGTAAAGGTTGAGGAAATACTCGGTATTTGCCTTGAATGAACCGTAATTTACGGTAAATTCTTTTGTTTCGCCCGGAGCGATTGAAAGGCCGGATACGGTTGAAGACGAAACGACTTCATTGCCTGTAACGATTTCATATCTGATTTCGTAATTGTCTTCAAAATTGATGAAATAATTCTTATTTTCGGCAGTAAACTTACCTGCCGCAAGGTCTGTAGCTGTGATCTTTATCGGTGAATATGCATTTTTAAGTTCATATGCATCGGACTGAACAGATCTGTCTGCATTGAGAACGCCTGAAAGTGCAATTGTGCCGTCAGAAATGTTTTCACCCCACGTACCGGGCCAAGAGAGAGTATAAAGCTCGGGGTACTTAGCGAAAGGTGTTTCTGAAAGGATAACGCTTGCGTTTGCAGAGTCTGTAGGCCAGTAGAGAGCTCTGTCAACCCAGTAGTTAAAGAATCCGCCGAGGATTTTAGGATTCCTGTCTACAAAATCAACATAAGATTTAATATTGCCGGTACCTTCAAGATAGCCCATTGTGTAGGACTGAAGAATGATCGGTTTTTTAACGGAAGGATCATTGATGGTTTCTTCGATCTTGGAGAAATCCCAGTCTATAGCTACAACGATATCACTGTAAGAAGAATCTCCGTCGTAAAGGATCATTCTGTTGTCTTCGCCCTGAAGGAAGTCACGAAGATTCTTGAAGTTGGAACCTTTACCGCTTTCGTTACCGAGAGCCCACATAATAACGCTGGGATTATTCTTGTCTCTCTCAATAACGTTGACAAGACGGTCAACAAGGGAGCTCTGCCAGATCGACTGATCGCCGGGAATCGTTGATTCACCGTTATTTGAATACGGAGTTGACTGAAGGTTCATATCGGAAACGATATAAAGACCGTATTTATTGCAGAGCGAGATAAAATCATTTGAGAACGGGATGCCGGGAGAACGAACAGCGTTGATATTCATCGCCTTCATTCTGAGAACGTCCTGCTCTTTTACTTCATAAGGAACATAATTACCTGTTTCTGCGCAGAATTCATCATATACTACGCCGTAAAGGGTTATGGGTTCGCCGTTTACAACGAATGTCTGATTTCCGTCGTCGTCATAAACAAAGCCGGAGGCGATATAGCCGTACTGAGTGCTTACTATATCAACTACTTCCCCTTTGTTGTCTTTAAGAGTAAAGACTGCAGTGTAAACATTCGGAGTTTCTGCTGTCCATTTTTCGGGCGCGGAAACGGGAAGTCTGCCGCCGCATGCAGCTACGTAAGAGTTACCTACCTTGCTGACACCGAACTGGATCTCAGAACCGAGCTGACGGTTTGCGACGTATGCTTTTCCGTCCTTATCGTAAAGAGCCACTTCAAGAGTGTATCCAGTAGGCGCAGGATCGAACGTAGCAACTTCAACTTCGATCTGCATCAGGGCATTTTCGAACTCACTGTCAAGACCCGGATCGATGGAAATATCTCTTATATATACGTTCGGTGAGGAATAAAGATAAACATCACCGAAAATACCGCCGAGTTTTACGGAATCGTGTGCTTCAAGCCATGAAGAGTAACAATATTTATATACTTTTACGGCAATAGTGTTTTCGCCTTTTTCAAGGTAATCTGTTATCCAGAATGACTTGTTGGTAAATGCATCTTCACCGTAACCTACCATATAACCGTTTACATAAACATAGCAGGCAGATGAAACGCCTTCGAACGTAATGAAAACTTCACGTCCGTCCCAATCTTCGGGAATGGTTACTTTAGTTCTGTAAAGACCGATCTCGTTGTTTGTTTCGGGAACGTTGTTCGGTCTGAGAGATGTGCCCCACGCATATTTAGAATCGGTATAGATCGGTGTTCCGTATCCGGAAAGCTCCCAGTTTGAGGGAACATCAATCGTATCCCAGTAAAGGATCTGCGTGTTGCTGGCTGTAAGTACTTCTTCGTTGGGATCGGGGTAAACGAAGTTGGTCTTCATAAAATCTGCAGGGACATACGAATTATTGTTAGTAAACGTAAAATCCCATGTTCCGTTAAGGGACATATAGTATGAAGACTCTTTAATGTCCGCTTTTACTGCGCTGTTAGCATCGGGATATGAAACAAGCGTTGTGGTCGGGTTGAGTTTGTTTCTCGAAACCGTATCGCTCTTCCATTCTCCGTTTTCAGTGAATACAGTGACATTCTTGCTGCATCCTACTGCCAAAGTGAGGATGAGAATGACTGCAAGGCACTGAAACAGACGCTTAAGTGACTTTTTCATTTGCATTAACCTCCAAACAGGTTATTTTTGATTACGCTATTAGTATAACAAATATTCTTATTTTTTTCAATAAACAATTTATTCAAAATTACGACAAGTTTACAAACATTTTATGATACCGTTGTTGACAATTTCGTATTTCTGATGTATAATACAGAAAAACGCAATTTATTTTTTTAAAGGAACTGAAAACGATGGCTGACAAACTTGTCAAAGAAATCACATCAATGGATGAGGATTTCGCAAAATGGTATACAGATATAGTAACCAAAGCAAACCTGATCGATTATTCCTCCGTTAAAGGATGTATAATTCTTCAACCCTACAGCTATGCTATATGGGAAAGCATTCAGAAACTTCTTGACGGAATGTTCAAGGCAACGGGACATACAAACGTCTATATGCCTATGTTTATTCCTGAAAGTCTTCTGCAGAAAGAGAAGGATCACGTAGAAGGGTTCGCTCCCGAAGTTGCATGGGTAACAATGGGCGGAAACGAACCGCTTGCGGAAAGACTCTGCGTAAGACCTACGTCCGAAACGCTTTTCTGTGAATATTACGCACATACGATCCATTCTCACCGCGATCTGCCGAAGCTCTGCAATCAGTGGTGTTCGGTCGTTCGCTGGGAAAAAACCACTCGTCCTTTCCTTCGTTCAAGAGAATTCCTCTGGCAGGAAGGACACACAGCTCACGCATCACCGGAAGAGGCAATAGCCGAAACAGAGCGCATGCTCAACATTTACGCGGATTTCTGTGAAAAATGCCTTGCTATTCCGGTAATTAAGGGCAGAAAAACAGAAAGCGACAAATTCGCGGGCGCAGAGGCAACATATGCAATCGAATCTCTTATGCACGACGGTGTTTGTCTTCAGGCAGGAACCTCTCACTACTTCGGAGACGGCTTTGCAAAAGCATTCAATATTCAGTATGCTGATAAAAACAACACTCTTCAGTATGTTTATCAGACATCCTGGGGCGTAACAACGCGTCTTATCGGCGCTATAATAATGGTTCACGGCGACAACAGCGGTCTCGTTCTTCCGCCTATGATAGCTCCCGTGCAGGCTGTTATTATTCCCGTAGCAATGCATAAACCCGGTGTTCTTGACAAAGCAAAAGAGATCTATGAAGCACTCGATAAAGCCGGAATAAGAGTAAAACTTGACGACTCAGAGAACTCTCCCGGATGGAAATATTCCGAATATGAAATGAAAGGCGTTCCCCTCAGAATAGAAATAGGACCGAGAGATATTGAAAACGGTGTGGTTGTTGTTGCGCGCAGAGACAACGGAGAAAAGACTACACTTTCAATCGACAATCTCCCCTCTTCAGTTTCCGATCTTCTAGATGATATAATGAAAGGTCTCTACGATAAGGCAAAAGCACGCAGAGACGCAATGACTTACGTTGCACACAACACTGATGAACTGAGAGAAATAACTTCAACTAAAAACGGATTCATCAAAATGATGTGGTGTGGCGACGAGGCATGCGAAAAAGCGGTCAAAGATACCTATGGCGTCGGTTCAAGATGCATTCCTCTCGAACAGGAGCATTTAGGTGATGTTTGCCCGATATGCGGAAGACCTGCAAAACATATGGTGGTCTGGGGCAAAGCATATTAATATAATAATGAAGCAAACTCAGCTTTATATTTTTTGCAGAACGGAGATTAAATATGGAGACTGAATATTCTCATCCCAGAAGAGGAAAAACAAAAAAGAAACTGAAGGTTTTCAGATTTCTGACCGTATTATTCGTCATTCTATTTATAGCAGCCGCGGCAGCTGCGATATATTCCGCGATTTCATCATCAAACGAAATATCCGGACTGAAAAGTCAGATTGACGGGCTGCGAAAAGAGATTTCCGATACAACAAACGAAAATCTGTCATTAAAGTCAAAGTATTCCGATCTTGAAGCTCAGAACGATGAACTGAATAAAAAATACGAACGTCTAAACGTTGATACGGAAACATTTCAGACGACGATCACCTCTCTTCAGTCCCAGGTTACTTTGCTCAATGAAGAGAATGAAAAACTCAGCACAGATTTCAAAGAAATATCCGATACTCTTGATACGGTAAGAAATACAAATAAATCTCTGACTGACAGAAACTCAACTCTTTCTTCTCAGGTTTCCAAACTCAACTCAGGTCTCACAGCACTGCAAAACGAAAACAGTGCACTCAGAAAAATCATAGAATCCTCAGGTCTGTCCGTTCCTGAAGAAGGCGGAACAGATGAAGGCGACAAAAAAGTGACGGAACAGAATCCTGCCACATCGGGTAAGGTCGCCTATCTGACATTTGACGACGGCGTATCAAAATATACGAACGAAATTCTTGATATTCTTGCAAGGTATAACGTTAAGGCAACTTTTTTCCCGAACTGGAAAGGGAACAGCAACGAGAAATATAAACGGATGGTCGATGAAGGACATGCCGTAGGCAACCATACATATTCTCATGAGTATGCCGACGTTTATACATCTGTTTCCGGATTCAAGTCTGAGATAACAAGACTAAACGATAAAATTAAGGAAGTAACAGGATACACCCCGGTTATTTTCAGGTTTCCCGGAGGATCTAACAACACCGTTCACAGAAATTACAATAAAGATATAATGCAGCAGGCTATCAGCACAGTTTTCGATCTGGGAATGCAGTATTATGACTGGAACGTTAACAGCGGTGATGCGGATAGTTCAAAGGGCGCCTCTAAAAGCACGATCCTTTCAAACGTTCTTGCAAGGGCAACTATGGACAAAGCAGTTATTCTGATGCATGACACTAATACAAAAGGCACTACTGTTGAAGCGCTGCCTGAAATAATTGAAGGACTTATAGCAAAGGGCTATTCTTTCGGAACATTGCTCGATACGGACGCACCGGTTGTTCACTCATTGAATCCGGCAAATTAATTTCAATAGTATTAAGGAAGGAAAGCGGCGGTTATTATCGCCGCCTTCTTAATAAAAATGACGCTTTTAATTTTTATAATATGGATAATTTTAAACGGGAAGATCAATGCAGAGATCATCCTATTCGGAATCGGCATTTCTTTACTGATTTTCATTTTTGCTAACAGGTTCCTGTCATTGACGGTAAAGAAAGAATTATGGATTTACAGAAATTATTTCCTGTTTTCCGCATTCTTACTGATTGTTTTAAGGGATATTTTTATAGCAAATTATAAGGTCATATCATTTGTTATTTCTCCAAAAAAAGAAGCTGTTCCCGCTATTGTAACCTTTAAAACAAGCCTGAAGCTTAACTTTATTCGCGCACTTCTTGCAAACTCGATCACCATAACGCCCGGGACTATCACCGTTTCGCTTGATAACGATACTTTTACAGTGCATTGTCTGGATGAAGAACTGACAAAAGATCTTGAAGACAGCACAGCAAAAAAAATCTTATCAAAAATAGAAGCTACATACCCCTACCCTGACATTAAAGAGGACCACAATGGATAAAACGATTGTTTGTATAATAGCACTTTGTTTTTTTTCACTTTGTCTGTTGATCAACCTTCTGCGAGCCATCTTTGCGCACTCAGCTGCAGACAAACTTATTTCGATCAACATGTCAGGGACCGTAGTAATATGTTCAACGGCAATTCTTACCGTGTTGCTTGATGAACCCTGGCTTGCCGACATCTGTATTCTTTACGCCCTTCTCAGTTTTATAGCCGTAATAGTAATAACAAAAATATATATAGGCGCATCAATAGACAAGGAACAGAAAGAAAAAGAGGAAAAAACAGATGGAGACCGTTAAAATAATTATTGCATCCGTTTTAACTTTTATAGGCCTTGCGCTTGAAGCGACAGCGATTATAGGTGTTTTTAAATTTAAGGATACGCTTAGCAGAATGCATTCAGCAGGAATTGCAGACACTCTCGGAATTCTGTTTATTTCCGCCGGAATGATCCTCCTTTCTGATTTTGCGGGATTCTCTGTAAAGTTTATTATAGCAGCCGTATTTGTTTGCTGTTCAGCGCCTGTATCCTCTCATATGATAGCAAAAATGGTTTATAACGATAAAAATAAATCATATAAGACCGAAACAAATACCAATAATAAAGAACAGGAGTAACCATAATGACCCTTGATGAAAAGCTGATCAAAACAGTTCCGACCAAAGTTCAGGTAGAGCATCAAAAAACCGAATTTTACGCATTTGTTCATTTCACCGTCAATACGTTTACAGATAAAGAATGGGGCGATGGAACGGAGAGCCCTGCTATATTCAATCCTTCAAACCTTGATGCGGAACAATGGGCAAAAACGTTCAAGGCAGCCGGAATGAAAGGAATGGTTCTCACCTGCAAACATCACGATGGCTTTTGTCTGTGGCCATCCAGGTTTACCGAACACTCGATTAAAAATTCGCCCTATAAAAACGGTAAGGGCGATATAGTCAGAGAGGCGTCGGACGCGTGCAGAAAATACGGTCTCAAATTCGGCGTTTATCTTTCCCCATGGGACAGAAATTCCGTTTATTACGGCAGAGGCAAAGAATATGACGATTATTACGTTGCTCAGTTAACGGAACTTCTTACACAATACGGTGAACTCTTCACTGTTTGGTTTGACGGAGCATGCGGCGAAGGACCGAACGGAAAGAAACAGGTTTACGATTGGACAAGGTATTATTCAACAATAAGAAAACTTCAGCCTGATGCTGCGATCACAGGATGCGGTCCTGACGTTCGCTGGTGTGGCAATGAGGGCGGCCATACAAGATACGCAGAGTGGAGCGTTGTTTCCGAAAGGATGCTGTACGGGCTTTACCCGAATGGCGAAAAGCTCATAAAAGAGGCTTCCGAAGCCGGAATGAAAGAAATAAAAATCGACGCCCCGGATCTTGGAAGTCGTGAACTCATGAAAGATGAAAAAAGCTATATCTGGTATGCATCAGAATACGATGTATCTATAAGACCGGGCTGGTTCTGGCACGAGAACGAAAATGAAAAACTGCGCTCGCTTGATAATTTAATTAAAATATACGACAATTCCGTAGGCGGCAATGCTACTCTTATTCTAAACGCACCGCCGACACCCGAAGGATTGATTCATGAAAACGACGTTCAAAGACTTACTGAACTCGGACAGTATATCGAAAAATCATTCAGAGAGAATATGACGGATTCAGCAGAAGTTACAGCCAGCGAAGCAGACGAGATTCACAGTATCAAAAACGTTCTTAAAGACGGTTATGATGCATTCTATATGCCTGAAAAAGGGAATAAAACACCTGATATCATTTTCAAATGGAATGAACCTGTCAATATCGGCAAGATTGTTTTGAAGGAAAATATTTTATGCAGTCAAAGAGTTGAAACATTTTCTGTTGATATAATGAAAAACGGAAGATTTGAAGAATATTTCAAGGGATCTGTAATAGGATATCAGCGTTTTATTTCTATGAACGGAATCAAAACTGATTTACTCAGAATAAGAATAACAGATTCAAGAGAAGAACCGACGCTGGCATTTATAGGCATTTATAAAAATATAGAGTGAATAGGAGCAATAACGAATGAAACTAACCGTAAACAAAAATCAGATCACCGGTAAAGCAAACCCGATGATTTACGGACATTTTCTCGAGCATTTTCACAGACAGGTATACGGAGGAGTATATGACCCGACCTCGAAATTTGCAGACGAAGACGGATTCAGAGCAGATGTTATAGAAGCTTTGAAACGTATCAAAACTCCCGTGATACGATGGCCGGGAGGATGCTACGTTTCCGACTATAAATGGAAATTCGGTGTTGGAAAAGAAAGAATACCGTCCTACGACAAGGCATGGATGGTTGAAGAATCGAATGAATTCGGAACAGATGAGTTTATAAAACTTTGCAAAAAAATAAGCTGCGAACCTTATATCTGCACTAATGCAGGAACCGGCTCAGCGGAAGAAATGAGCGACTGGGTCGAGTATTGCAATCTAAAAAATATGGGACGTTTTGCGAAGCAGCGTATCGCAAACGGAAACCGCGAACCGTTCGGAGTAAAATACTGGAGTATAGGCAACGAGAACTACGGGGGATGGGAAATAGGAGCAAAAGAATCAGGCGAATGGGGAAGACTTGTTGCCGAATCTGCGAAAATGATGTTGAGAGCCGACCCCACGATCGAACTTTCCGCCGCGTCTATAAATGATCTTGACTGGAATATAGATCTTCTCAGAAAAGCAGGAGCTTTTCTTAACTGGATATCGATTCACAGTTATTTTGAAGGGTCTGCGGACGGGTTGAAAAACAACAGTTACGAGACCTTAATGCTCAGGACCGGAAAAGATATCAGCAACAATATAGACAGAGCCCGTGCGATTCTGACTGCTCTGGGTTATGGCGATAAAATTAAAATTGCATATGACGAGTGGAATCTCAGAGGATGGTATCACCCCAATACTCACGGAGTTTATTCCATCGATCAGAAGCATGAGATCGCAAACGACCGCGATGGTTCATATAGAAAAATGATTCTTGAACCGAGAGATAAAAACGATGTAAATGAGACATACAGCATCGCCGACGCAGTTTTCTCCGCAGCATTCTTAAACACATGTCTGAAAAACTGTGATATAATCGGTATGGCATGCTTCTCCCCCATTGTAAATACCCGAGGAGCAATATTCACATATAAAGACGGTTTGGTTTTACGTCCTCAGTATTTTGTTTTTGAGTTATATGCAAATCTGCTGAAAGATACGGTTCTTGATATGTGGCAAGCAGAAACGCCTGTTATGACAGGAAAAGACGGAAATACGACCAAAACAGTTGACACTGTGGATATAGTTGTAACGTATAAAGACGGAGAATATGCAATCGGAGCCGTAAATAAAGACCCCGAAAATTCTCAGACAATAGATATTTCACTGTTAGAAGACAGCGTCAATACCATGAGAATCCACACAGTACGCGGCAAGACAGCTGATTCTTATAATGATATCGGAAAAACCGAAGTCGGTATAGAATCATCCGACATCATGACCTTCAACGGCAGAATCGAACTTTCACCGCATTCTGTAAACGTAATAGAATTAAAATAACAAAAAAAGCAGCGTAATCGCTGCTTTTTTAATGTCAGTTTTCGGTTAAACGATACCGAGCTCGTCAAGATGGAGCATGATACCGCGCGATGTTAATACATTCTGAACGATATGATAATCTGTATTTTCAAAATCGGATGAAACTGCTGCGAGCGCTCCTGCCGCTTCACCGCTTACGGCGCAAACCGGTATTACGCGGGTAATATCCCACATATTGTCACCTTCAACAGAAATGCATCTTCCTGCAGCGCATACGTTTTTTATTCCTGCGCAGTAAAGTGATTCAAGCGGAAGCTCGAATGCTGGGCCTGACTCAAGCCAGCTGCCGAACGAACCGACACTCGATTCGAATTTCTTTTTATCATCCTGTTTTGAAATACGGTATTTGCCCAGAATCATTCTTGACATACGCAGTTGCGGTATTGACGGAATCGTTGCAATTGAATGAATGCGGGAAACATCACCCTTTTTAAGAAAGTCGTTTATGATTTTTTCATGTGAAATAATCATTTCACGTGAATTTTCCTCACCGTCGATTCCTGAGATGCCGCCAATGAAGTTATCATCATATATGTGGGAACAATTCCCGATCTGTCTGAGAAGATACTCTCCGTCCTTCACCTCATAATACCATGCTGCATTTGCGTTTTTATGTACAGGTAAAATTGTTTCTCCTCCTAAAAGATAAAACAGTGACGCGTCACCGGTGCAGTCAACAAACGATTTTGCAAATATTTCATAAGCGTCTGTTTTTGTTGTCAGAAACAAAGAAAGGACAGAGTCGGATTTATCATTTTTAGTTAAGCCGAACATCGTGGCACCGTATAGTATATCAACACCGTTTTCTGAAAGAAGCTTTTCGCTTAAAATTGCAAATACATGAGGGTTGAAACGTGTAAGATATCGCTGCTTTTTGCGCTGCGAAACGTTCATTTCATCGTCTGAAAACCATGCTGAAGGATAATCGCCTTCAGCGCCGCAACTAATACTGAGTTTCAGAAGCTCTTCTGCGATACCGAATGACACCTGATGTCCCATGCCATCACAAAGAGGAAGATAAATAGTTACAAGTCCTGCAGTGGCAAGTCCTCCGAGCATATACGAGCTTTCAGCTAAAACAACCTTTGCCCCTGCTCTGGCAGCAGAAAGTGCAGCGGCAATTCCGGCTACTCCTCCGCCAATTACGGCGACATCATATGTTCTTTTTTTCTTAATGTAGGAATATACACAGTCCGATTTGCAATTGATCTGTTCCGACATACAGACACTCCCTTATTGCTCTTTATCATTCAGAAGCTTAAAAAGGTTTGAAAAAAGTCTCTTTTGAAAAACAAAAGAGACTTTTTATATGGCTGCGGGAGAAGGGCTCGAACCCTCACAAACAGAGTCAGAGTCTGCCGTGCTACCATTACACAATCCCGCAATACGCTGACGGCGATTATACATCGCCTGCAATCAGCTTAAGTAGTATATAACAAATTTCCCTATTTGTCAACCCCTTTTTTTTCGTTTTACTAATTTTGTAACAATTAATTTCAACGGGATATGTCTGTATTATTCATTATATCAAAAATCAAATTCTCATTAATATTTTTCTTGACACATGTAATAAAGTATGATAAAATAGATAAAAATCCGGAGGGGAAAACAATGTCTGCATTTGTTTTGAAAATAATTGCAATAATTGCTATGGTATGCGACCATGCAGGCGCAGTATTCTTTCCTTCGGTATTATGGTTGCGTGCCGTAGGTCGTCTGACCATGCCGATAATGGCTTATTTTGCCGCAGTAGGCTTCAGAAAAACAAGAAGCGTTCCCAAATATCTGCTGAGACTTGGGATATTTGCTTTAATTTCAGAACCGTGTTATTATTTGCTTTTCGAAGAGCATTCAAATGTTATTATTACTATATTTTTAGGCGTTGCGGCACTGTATACGGCTGATATTATCAAAAAAAAATGGGATAAACGATTTCTTGTTGTTATACCGTATATTACAGCATGTATAATTGCAGTATTTTTGAATTCTGACTGGTCTTACGCAGGTGTACTTTTTATAATCGCATTATATTATGCAAACGGAAACAGAGTAAAGACCTTGCTTTATCCCCTACCCGTTTATTTACTGTTTATGCTTGATTTTCTTACAAAAGGTATCGAGTACTTTACTCTCAATCTGCTGCAGTTAACAGGTATTGCCGCTTTATTTATTCTTTGCCTTTATTCAGGGAAAAAGGGGCCTGGCCTGAAATACTTCTTTTATATTTTTTATCCGTTGCACCTTATGATAATTTATCTGATCAAGTATTACGCGATATAGATTAATTAAGATTTATTGGAGTTATTATGTACGACGTTTTTTTCTGGTTTAAAGAAAGCAAGATTGTTATTCCCGGCGTTAAGGGACGTCATCTTTTTATGCACGTATCAGATATTCATCTTCATGTCTGGGATGAGCTTTGCTCGGAAGAGGAAAAAATGTCTGCGATCAATCGAGAAAATGATTGGATACGCGGCAAGGAAAACTTCGCTGCATCATCAGGAGAACCTTTCGGCGATGCTCAGAAGATCAGAAGCACGGAGGCTTTTGAAAAGATTCTTTTTCTTGCAAAAGAATTAAATCCCGAGGCCCTTCTTATTTCCGGCGATACTCTCAACTATATGCATCCTGCAGGAGAGAGATATCTGAAAAGAAAGCTTGCGGAATACAAAAATAACACAGGCAGATTTATATGTGTCCCCGGAAATCATGATAATAAAGATTTAGACGGGATATGGACCACAAAGTTATCCGTTCATGAGTTTGACGGTTTCAGAATTGCAGCGGTAAACGATACGACCAATACCGTTGACGATCAGACTCTGTCTGAACTTGAATCCGTTTGCAATGAAGGCGTTCCCATAATAATTCTATGTCATATCCCGCTTTTAACGGAATACTGTAAAGAAGAACTTATCGATGCCGGTCGATACTTTTTTGTCGATCCCGAATCTGCAGACGAAACAGGCAAAAAATTCGTATCACTCGCAGAGAATAACAGTTCTATAAAAGCCGTGGTCTGCGGACACTTGCACAAATATATATATTGTTCTCTCACTCCTGAAAAGCCGCAGATAATCGGATCTCAGGGTATGGCGGGAGCAGTCGATCTTATCACAGTGTGCGGTGATTGATTTTGCTTTTCCGCATCAGAAAATCATATTATTCAGAAAGGTTTTTTTATGAAACTGATAGCATCCGATTTTGACGGCACTATCACGCGCAACGGACGTGTATGGGAAGACGACATTATAGCTATAGAAAGATGGCGTAAAGCAGGAAATCTTTTCGGGGTGATATCCGGAAGAGTCCTTTTCGGAATAGAATATGAGGTCAAAAGGCATAATATAGGATATGATTATCTTGTAGGCGCAAGCGGAGGTCAGGCAGAAGACGCTCAGAAGAAAGAGCTTTTTGCTTATAAATGCGATAAAGAGCATATCATTGAGATGGCGCGGTTTATTCTTGAAAACGGAGGTTTATCGTGCGGAGTCGGGTATGAAAGGACGCATGTAAATCTGTTTGATATACCACGAAATAATAACAGGATAGATGAAAAACTGTTATCGCAAATCCCCTATACAAACCAGATGAATACTTACTTTCATACCGATGAAGAGGCAAAAGAATTTACACTCAAAGTTAATACTGTGTTTCACGGGATTTTCACCGCACATCAAAACGGAGGATGTGTTGATATTCCTCCGTTCGGAGTTACAAAAGCAACGGGGATTGCAAAAGTTGCAAAAATATATGGCGTTGACGAAAAAGACATAATTACTGTCGGTGATAATTATAACGATATAACGATGCTTGAAGCATTTAACGGAGTGGCTGTTTCGACGGCAAAAAAAGAAGTAAAGGAAATTGCGAAGTTTACCGCTGAAAATTTTACCGAAATCGTAGACAAATATTTAAACTAAAATGATCCCGGAATAATTTCCGGGATCATTACTTATAAATCAAACTCTGCTGCAATCTCCGGGAAAGGAGAAAGAGAACGTTTAAGAATACCGTGCATCTGAGCAATAGCGATACCGTAATTGGTCATCGGTACACCGCAGTCTTCTGCATGACGAAGTCTGTATTTCATTTCGCGTTCATTAAGCATGCATCCACCGCAATGAACGATAAGCGAATATTTGGACAGATCATCAGGGAAATCGCCGCCCGAAGTATACTCGAAACCGATATTTTTACCAGTATAATCATTAATCCATCCGGGAAGCTTCACAGTACCTATGTCGTTGCATTGCCGGTGATGGGTGCACCCTTCGGAAATGAGAACGATATCTCCGTCTTTGAGCTTACCAAGTGCGGCGGCACCTTTTACCACCTGAGACAGGTTCCCCTTATATCGCGCAAATAGAATTGAAAACGACGTAAGCAAGACTTCATCCGGAGTTTCTTTTGCCACTCTCCCGAAGACCTGAGAGTCTGTAATAACGATCTTCGGTTGTTTGGCAAGCATCGAAAAGGCTTCTTTGAGTTCGGTATCTCTTGTAACAGAAGCGATTGCTCCCGCATCAAGTATATCACGGATAGTTTGCTGCTGAGGAAGGATGAGCCTGCCTTTGGGGGCTGCGGAATCGATCGGAACAACAAGAATCACTCTGTCACCTTCTTTAAGCATATCACCGATGATACGTCTATCGGTATCAGAATGCTTTGAAAGCTCACCTATAAGATTTTTTAATTCGTATATATTTGTTCCGTTTTTCGCGCTTACATAGATCTCATTCTGTTTCGCTTCAGGAATATCTGCAAGAAGATCGCTTTTATTGTATACGGTAATAAAAGGTATCTCTTTATCTTTAAAGATATCTATAAGCGACGATTCTTTATCCGTGATACCCTTTTGAGCGTCTGCAACGATAACGGCTATATCAGTTTTGTTTATTACCTTTTTTGTCTGGTTAACACGGAGTAAACCGAGTTCGCCATCGTCATCTATACCGGGCGTATCTGAAATTACGACAGGTCCGACAGGCAAAAGCTCCATATTTTTTTCAACGGGGTCGGTCGTAGTCCCGAGAACGTCGGAAACAACAGATAAATTCTGTCCGGTAACCGCATTTACAAGGCTTGATTTACCTGAGTTTCTTATCCCGAAAAAACCTATATGGACACGTTCGGATGAGGGTTTATCGTTAAGTCCCATAATATCCTCCGTTTTCAGAATCGAAAATCTCTTCTATCGGAATTCATGATTGCACGAATGTTTTCTGTTGCAATTTGTCTTACTTTTTCGTTCGGAATCTTCCCGAGTTCTTTTTCTATAAGAGCAAAGCCTGTTTTTGCAGTATCTTCAGATGCATAGTCGGACAGATATTCGGCAAGAGTCATCAGGGCATTAGGATGACAGCAGTTAAGAATCTGTCCGTTTTTGCAAAGGCTCATGAATCTGTCACCTGTCCTTCCCTCTCTGTAACATGCCGTGCAGAAAGAAGGAATGAATCCCAGTTTCATCATCCAATTTACGACCTCATCAAGAGATCTCTGGTCGGAAACGTCGAACTGTTCTGTATCGTGAGGACGTTCTTCTTCAGTATAACCGCCAACGGAAGTTCTTGACGCACCGCTGATCTGTGAAATACCGATATTAAGGGCGCGTTCACGGACTTTCTGACTTTCTCTTGTTGATATTATCATTCCGGTATATGGAACGGCGATACGTATGCATGCGATTATTTTTTCAAAAATATCATCACTGATGCCGTTGTCAAAAACATCGGGATCGATATCGTCTGCATGCTTTACACGGGGAACGCTTATTGTGTGCGGTCCCACTCCGTGAACAGCCTCAAGGTGCTCTGCGTGCATGAGAAGTCCTGCAAACTCGTATTTATACATTTCAAGCCCGAAAAGAACGCCGAGCCCGACATCGTCGATACCGCCCTCCATTGCCCTGTCCATAGCCTCGGTATGATAATCGTAGTCGTGTTTAGGACCTGTGGGGTGAAGTTCCAGATAGCTCTTTTTATGATATGTTTCCTGGAAAAGGATATAAGTTCCTATCCCTGCTTCCTTGAGTTTTCTGTAGTTTTCAACGGTCGTTGCTGCAATATTGACGTTTACGCGTCTTATAGCGCCGTTTTTATGTTTGATTGAGTAAATAGTCTTGATACTGTCAAGGATATATTCGATAGGATTGTTTACCGGGTCCTCACCTGCTTCGATTGCAAGACGTTTGTGTCCCATATCCTGTAAAGCGATGACTTCTTTCTCTATCTCTTCCTGTGTAAGCTTTTTTCTGCATATAGTTTTGTTTTTAGCATGATACGGGCAGTAAACACAACCGTTTACACAGTAATTTGAAAGATAAAGCGGTGCAAACATCACAATTCGATTGCCGTAAAATGCAAGTTTGATTTCTTCGGCAAGTCTGTACATTTCTTCTACTTTTTCGGGTATTTCGCATGCTAAAAGGACTGAGGCCTCTCTGTGTGTAAGTCCCGCACAGTGAGTTTCATTTCCTGTTTTTACGGGACGGGCTTTATTGAGAATGCTGTCAATAAGCTCGACGTTGTTTTTGTTTTTTTCGGCATATTCGAGTGTAGAAAGAATTTCTTCATCATTTATAAACTCGTCAGCCTTCATTGATTTAGGGTTGTAAATTGCCATAGTAATTCCTTTCTTACGGTCAGAAAATCTTTCCGTCAGATATATTATTTATTTTAATGCGTCGCCTCTTGAAACGACGATTTCATATCCTATGTTTTTAAGCCTTTCTTTGAGGTCCATAAGATTTTGAGCGGATTCCGCCCCTGTCGATAGTTTATTATCGTAAAGCTGATATTTATTTCTTGCGCTGATGGGAGAAAGATTAGGCATAACAACGTTGGCGCCAGATTTTATACCTTTTTCTCTTCCGACAGGATCAATCGTTCCGAGAGCAGTTGTTGCAGGAAGTAAGATCCGCGGATGCATTATACGTATAATGCTTAAAAGAAAGCATGTTAATTCTGCTGATCCCGCAGGATAATCGCGGAATGGAGTATCTTTGTGAGGGATAAAAGGTCCTATACCGCACATTGCAGGCTTAAATTCCTCTATAAATTTCAGATCTTCAGAAAGCGTATCTGTTGTCTGATACGGAGAACCTACCATAAAACCACAGCCTGTTTGGAATCCTATATCCTTCAGGTCATACAGGCAACGAATTCTGTTGTCAAATAACATTTTTTCAGGATGCAGTTTCCCGTAATGATCATTGTTTGCCGTTTCGTGCCGCAACAGGTATCTGTCTGCTCCTGCATTAAACATAGAAACGTAATCTTCTCTCAAATATTCTCCCAGAGACAACGTTACAGCACAGTCAGGATATTTACTTTTTATTCTGCTGACTATATCACAGATTTTGTCGGCAGAAAAGTAAGCATCCTCCCCACCCTGCATAACAAATGTGCGAAATCCTATAGCATAGCCCTCGTCACAGCATTTGAGGATATCATCATCAGACAGTCTGTAACGGTCACATGCAGTGTTTGAACGACGAATTCCGCAATAATAGCAGTCGTTTTTACATATATTGCCTATTTCAATAAGTCCGCGTATGTAAACGGAATTTCCAAATACGGCTTTTCTTATTTTGACCGCTTTGTTTGCAGCGTATTCGGCTGATTGTTCGTCTCGGTTTTCAATAAGAAATTTGTATTCTTCAAGAGTCAAAGAATGACGCTCTACTAAAGCATCAAGAAGTGAGCGAACATCATTCATAAATACTACCTTGCGTTAGCAAAAGCCGTTTTAACGCTTATACCTTTGATATTTCCTATTTTACCGGATAATGCGGAAATAATGTCCTGAGGCGCATCGATCGCGATAGATACGATGTTGATATTCTTTGCGCGATAAGGGATACCCATTCTACCTATGATATATTCCGCATACTCATGCAGAAGTGCGTTGAGCTGATCGATATTCTCGGTGGTTTCAACGATAATTCCCATAACAGCTACTCTTGTTTCCATAAAAAATCCTCCTAAAATGTAATATATAATAAATCGCACCTGAAAAGGTGCGATTTTTATTTGCGGCGCACCTTATGGTCAGAAAAAACTTTCCGTCAGGCCGAATATTAATATCTTTTAATAAACTCTTTCATCAATTCCGCAGATTTTTTTGCGGATGTTCGACAAAACTCAGGATAATCATCCGGAGACCCATTGTCTGCGTCATCGGATATTGCGCGAATTGCGGCGAAAGGAATTTTGCTGATATAACACGCCTGGGCAATCGCACACCCTTCCATATCACACGAAACCGCATTGAAAGTTTGAACTATTCTTTGTTTTTCTTCTTTTGATGCAACAAATCTGTCTCCCGTGGCTATTATTCCTTTTGAATAGGTAATGCCGAGCTCATCACAGATACTGCATAGTGTGTTAACGGTGTTTTTGTCACAATCAAACCTGATAATGTTTATTCCGGAAATAAGCCCCGGAGGATCACCGAGCGGTGATGTATCCATATCGTGCTGAATAAGACCATCAGCAACGGTAATATCTCCTATTTTAAGAGACGACGTAAGATTTCCGCCGACTCCGACGTTAATTATAATATCAGGAGAAAAAGTAAGAATCATTGTTTGACAACACAAGGCGGCAAACACTTTTCCGATACCGCATACACAAAGGACCGTCTTTTTACCGTAAACCGTGCATTTAGTAAAATTAAAATATCCTATAGAAATTTCTTCCGCATCCTGAGCAAGACTTTTTATAGCCTCAAGCTCTATTTCCATTGCACAAATAATCCCGATCATAGGTCAATATCCTTGTTGTAGCAATTTGTAATAAAGAAAACAGTTTATTCGGCGGTATCGTCGTTGCTTTCTTCTTCCGCCTCAGGGCCATACAGCACCTTGTTATTGAATATATTCAAAAAAACGTTTTTGGAATGCTCAAATGTTTTTACGCTGTTAGAATTCATTTCGGCGATCGTTCCGCGGAAATGCCTGAGGGACATAAAAATATTTCCTTCCCAGTCCTCCATTAAAGTACGCTCAAAAAAATGCGTATTGCGAAGATCTACATAATAACCGACGATTTCGTTTTCGGGAAATTCATCTTTCAGATTGCAAACGGTGTCTGAAGAGATCAAATATTCAAGACCTGTTTCATCGGAAAGGATCAAAAAACAGGTGCCGGCGCGAAGGTTGGTCATTATTCTTTCTTTATTTTTATAAACCTGATCTGTTTCATGATTTGGGCCGATATAAATATTCTCGACAAACACATTGACCCTGCCATCATTTGTTACGTCTTCAACAAACATTCCTATGGTGTTTTCAAGATAAGAGATACGTTCGCCGTAAACTTCAGGATCTGCGGTAATATATATGACATACAGATCAATATTAGACTTAGTTGTAGTTGAGTAAATGAAGGCAAAAGCTGTAATAGCAATAAAAATGACAACGCATATATGAACCTTGTAATGATACCAAATGTTTTGATACCATTTATCTTTCACATACTTATCCGCTTCACGTTCCTGTTTTGCCATCGAACATCAGCACTCTCCTTGTCTCTTTTGTTATATTATATCATATTTCAATTCATTTTTCAATATGTTTTCTTCCATCAATTCCGTTAAAAATATGACAAATAATGATAAAAACGGATTTCAGAATATTGACACGCCGAGTAAAGTATGATAAAATTATAAAAGAAATATTTTTTACAGAAAGGGAGCAAATATGGAAAAATATCTTATCAACCCAAATCAGAGAATCAGCAAAATCAAGAAGGAAATATACGGCAATTTCAGCGAGCATCTCGGTCGCTGTATTTATGAAGGAATGTATGTTGGCGAAAACTCAAAAATACCAAATGTAAACGGTATGCGAATCGATGTTGTAAACGCACTGAAAGAAATGGGGCTTCCGGTCCTTCGCTGGCCTGGTGGATGCTTTGCTGACGAGTATCACTGGATGGACGGAATAGGTCCGAAAGAAAAACGTAAAAAAATGATCAACACGCACTGGGGCGGAGTTATAGAAGATAACTCATTCGGAACACATGAGTTTTTTGAGCTTTGCCGTCAGATAGGCTGTGAACCGTATATATGCGGCAACGTCGGATCAGGCACAGTTCAGGAAATGAGCGACTGGATACAGTATATCACCTTTTCCGGCATATCTCCAATGGCAGAGCTTCGCAAACAGAACGGAAGGGAAGAGCCATGGAGTTTAAAATACTTCGGCATTGGCAATGAAAACTGGGGCTGCGGCGGAAATATGAATGTAGAATATTACGCCGATCAGTTCAACAGATATAATGTTTATGTAAGAAACTATTATCCGGACAGAAGGATCTACCGAATTGCAGGCGGACCTAACAGGGACGATTATCATTGGACTGAAGTGCTTATGCAGAAATGCAGACACTCAATGAACGGACTATCTCTTCACTGCTATACAGGAACAGGCAACGTCGCGCTTGAATTCAACGAAGATAACTATTACGACACGTTAAGAGACTGTATGCTGATGGATGAAATGGTCACACGCCACAGCGAAATAATGAACAGATACGATCCTCAGAAGAGAATCGGGCTTATTGTTGACGAGTGGGGAACATGGCACAGGGTTGAGGAAGGAACGAACCCGGGATTTTTATATCAGCAAAGCTCAATGCGCGATGCGATGGTCGCCGGACTTACTCTGAACATTTTCAACAAACACAGCGACAGAGTTCATATGGCAAATATCGCGCAAACAATAAATGTTTTGCAGTCTGTAGCTCTTACGGACGGAGAAGATATGCTGTTAACCCCCACCTATTTTGTCTTCAAGCTTTTTAAGGATCATCAGGAAAACACACTTCTCGGTTCGTATTTAACTTCCGACAATATAGGACCCAAAGGAAACGTTCCCAATCTTACTGAAAGCGCTTCCGTAAACGAAAACGGAGAAATCGTTTCTACGATCGTAAACACCTCTGCGACAGATTCCTCTGAAATCCTGTGTCAGATAGCCGATACAAACGCAGTCAGCAATATTAAAGCGGAAATACTCACCGGATCGATCCATGCTCATAACACATTTGCAGAAAAAGACAATGTAAAGACTGTTGAATTTACCGAATTTACCAATACCGCTGACGGATTTAAAACGAAAATACCTCCGTGCTCGGTTGTAAAATTCGTTATTAAACTGTAATGGCGGAATGTAAAAGATGTCTTCTTCTTGAATCGTCGGGAGCAGACACGCTGTCGGACATCAGGCAACGTATAAGCAAACTTTCGGAAAAAGAAAAAGCACCGCAGGATTTATACTTAAAACGCCTTGAAATGTGTAAGGAATGTGATGAGCTGATTTCCGGAGTATGCATGAAATGCGGTTGTTATGTGGAATTCAGGGCAGCATTTATAAAACAAAAATGTCCAAACGCGAATAACAGAAAATGGTAAAAAACTGAAGCAAGTCGGGTAAAACCGATTTGCTTCTGTTTTTTCAATTATTAAAAAAAATACTGTTTGGTCCAATTCGAAACGTCGGGCAGATAAACAGAGGCAGATCCGTAATTAAAATAAAGGCTTGTCTGAGAAGCATTGCATTTCATAAAAGCCAGTGCGTTCCCCGAAATACCCTTTTTCGTTAAAGAACGAATCTGTTGAAGATGCAAGCATACGTGGTCCAACATATTCGCTTGACTCCCTATAAAATTCCATCATCCCGCTCTTTGCGTATTTTCAGAAATCGTCTGCAATTATTTTGATTTTAGAGCAAAGGCGGTAGTATTGGATTTTATGATCTGCGTATGAAAACGAAAAAAGACCACGAGAAACTTGCGATTCCCCGAGGTCTTTAATTAAAACTACGCGATTTTCAGGGTCTGCACGTTTTCATGCATCGATTGCTGTAAGTTTGTTGTAAGCTGTCGATTTTTGTCACAAAAACTATGAAGAAGGACATTCATACAACAATTTCAACGTTTTCAGTTCAGTTTTGCACCTGCGGGAATATGAGGATCGACCTGAAGGAGATGAAGTTTCTCGGTATCTCCTTCGTGGTGAACTGCACTGATAAGCATTCCGCATGCCTGTCTTTAGGGCTTGCCAGCCACTCATGATCGCATTTTCCAATCCACCCGTATCGCTTATTTGATCCGTAGGTAATATCCGTTGCCTTCAGCGGTGCGTTCTTTTCAGACCACTCACAGACAAGCTCCGGATGTACTTCAGCAAAACTGTGTCCCATGTATCCTGCACCTCCTTCACGGAGACAGTGTACCCGGAAAAGCTGAAGATTTGAAATGTGCAGGGGATAATCGGAAGACGTAAAAAAATAAAAAACGCCCCTAAGTAATTAGCTTAGAAGCGCCTCAACAAACCGGAATTTGTTGCTCTTCCATGAAATAGGTATCGATTCTTTTTCGCGCCTGTCAAGTTCAAATGCGTGCGTTGATCAGGCCATGTAGGAGACGACAACCTGCACCCGGTTCTTTTTCCCCCACTCAGCAAGGGCAGCAACAAACTGCTCGTACTCAGACCAAAAAGGTTGTCCATTGGAAAACGTACCCGTCCGATAATCAATCCGGTACTTTGTAGTGCTCTTCTCCGTTTGGATCAGCATTTCACGAAACACATCCGTTGAATTAGGGTTAAAAATCTGCCCCGGGGAAACACTGATCTTTTGAATCTCTCCCGCAGAGAGGTTCATGTTGTCAATCACCAGTTTTCCCGGAAATAGCAGGATGCGTGTTGGAACAGACTGATTATATTTAAGATAGAGGTTCAAGTGGACAAGAAGTCCCGGAACCATGATCAGCATGCAGAAAAGGAGCATATAAAGCAGTTGGACAGGACTTTTCAAAGAACCGCAAGCCACTTGAATGCCTCCTATTATCAGGAAGACTCCGAGTGCAGCGATCCCCGTCCACCGGACAATGTCGTGCGCTCTTTTTCCTGCTTTTTTAATTAGAGCAGCTTTCGGAAGAATAAACTCTTGATAATCAAATCGGTTAGGATCTTCGGATGTGTTTTGCCCTTCGAGGATTTCCCTCAATTTCTTCTCCGACTTTCTTTCTACCCGGCCATATATGAACCAAAAAACTCCGTAAAGCAAGGAAAAGCCCCCTGCTATGATTGCAAGGATGCAGAAGACATAACCTTTGTCTGGATCTTTTGCCAGGACAAAAACTCCAGCCAGAATCAGAAAGATCACGGCAAAGAGTATAAAGAACAGGCATAGAAATCTATTTATCTTTTTCCCCTTATAGACTCGAAAATGCATAGCTGTGGCTCCTTCATTTTATATACCCGA